>WNGJ01003306.1_pt1 | contig 28072 bp, 26 predicted proteins | sample 5400611 | NCBI WGS metagenome assembly WNGJ01 (sample SAMN13153375, study PRJNA577476) | soil metagenome | isolation source: 40 cm soil or saprolite under Garry oak tree replicate 1 | place: USA:California | collected 2016-06-15
CGCTAGCTTCTTTTCCTCGGGAATCAGCGCCGACTGACGTCGGCGGCTACGGCGGCTCGGCTACTTCAGCGCCACGCCGTGCTCGTACACCGGCAGCCCATTGACTTTTTGGCCGGTGTCAAGGGCGATGCAGTCGGCGATGTACTTGCCGTGGTCAGGAAAAGCCGCCAGTTTCGTGTTAATCTCCAGAATTGACTGGTCAATCGGCCTGAGTTGTTCTTTGGCGTCCGCTGCCTGCTGCTTTGATGCTCGGCTCTCCTGCCCCAGCGCGTGCCTGGCCAGCCGGCTGCGCTGGCCGGTATATTCCTGGCCCGACAGTTCTCGCGCCTGACTGGCCGTTTTGGCCGCCTGCGCGGAAAGCCTGGCATGTTGGTCGTTGAGGGCTTTGAGTTGCGCCCTCAGGTTTTCAAACTCTGCCAACTCGCGCACGGGCGGGTTCTTAAGCAAGACCTTAATGTCCTTATCTGCCAGCGCCGGCGCTCCCTTGGCTGCTGCTTTTTCCACATGCGCATTGAGGGTCCAACCCCAGGCAGTCGTCTCAATGACTGAGCCGGTGACATGGACCCACGCTCTGAGTGGCCGCTCGCCATCATGTTTGCTCCACCAGCGAAAGAGGTCGCTTAAATCAACGGTTTGGCCGTTGACGGCGCGTTTGGGGTCTTTGAGCGGAGTGGCTTCAACGCCGAAGGCGGCGACCAGCGCCAACACCGCCAGGCATTCAGCCGTCAAGGGCCGTCCAGCGCGCCTTGGCAAGAGGCAATTTCGGGGAATTGAAAATTGAAAATTGAAAATTGAGAATTTCAAATTGTGAATCAGCTACGCCATTTCCAATTCCGGCTTGGCACATTCCAAACCCCAGTAGTGCGTAATCGAGGCAAACAGTTGCTCCACCGCCCGATAGTCCATCGGTTTGACCATGTACGCGTTTGCCCCCAGTTCGTAGGCGCGGTTGATGTCGGTTGGGTTGTCCGACGAGGAGACGATGACGATTGGTATGCGGTGGAGGGGCCCATCATGCTTGACCCATTCCAGCACCTCGAAGCCAGTTCTGAGAGGCATGTTGATGTCCATGACGATCAGCTTGGGCAATGGATACGCCTGGCGGTCAGCGTATTTGCCTTCGCCGCGCAAATAGAGGATGGCTTCTTGTCCATCGGTGACCACTTGAAGAGGGTTTTGAAGCTGGGCCTTCTTAAAAGCGCGTTTCACGATGAACACGTCGTTTAGGTCGTCCTCGACAAGCAAAACGGTGAATTCTATGTTGTTTTCCATAATTTCTCCATGACGGTTACTCAGTGGTAATTTACCTGAGCCGGCAAAAAATGCCAAGCGCCAAATGCCAAGTTTACTTTCGTCTTCCCGGCTGTTAAAACCCGGGCATGGCCAGCGCTTCTGCCCTCTGGAAATCTTTGAATGCGCCCGGGCGGCTCATCCTGATTGCCGGACCGTGCGTGATCGAGAACGAGAAACTCTGCCTGCAGGTGGCGTCGGCCTTGAACAAGACTTGCCACCGGCTGGGAGTTTTTTACATCTTCAAGGCCAGCTACGACAAAGCCAATCGCACCTCGGCGCGGTCCTTTCGTGGGCCGGGCGTGTATGAGGGTCTGGCGATTCTGCGAACGGTTCGGGAGAGGATTGGCGTCCCGGTTTTGACGGATGTACACACCGAAGGCCAGGCGGTTGTGGCAGCCGAAGTGGCCGACATTCTGCAAATTCCTGCGTTTCTGTGCCGCCAAACCGATTTGATTGCCACGGCGGTCCGGACGGGCAAGGTCGTGAATTTGAAGAAGGGCCAGTTCCTGTCGCCGGCGGAAATGGGGCAAGTGGTGAACAAGGCCAAGAACGCCGGGGGCAAAAAGTTGCTCGTGACTGAGCGCGGGACAACTTTCGGTTACAACAATCTGGTGGCCGACATGCGCTCTATTCCGATCCTGCGCCAGCTTGGCTTTCCGGTGATTTTCGATGCCACCCATTCGGTCCAGCTTCCGGGAGGCGGCGGCGACAAGTCCGGCGGCCAGCGCGAATTCGCGCCGGTGCTGGCCAAGTGCGCGCTGGCCGCCGGCGCGAACGGCATTTTTCTCGAAACCCATCCGCGCCCGGACCGGGCCTTGAGCGACGGGCCGAACATGGTCCCGCTGTCCGAGATGGCTGCTTTAGTAAAGAGACTCTTGAAAGTTTGGTCCGCCGTGCGATAGGCCTGTCCCAATGCGCTTAAAAACGATGGTATTAGTCCATAGCCGCCCTGGTCATCTCGCGGGGATCATCGCGGCGAGTCTTGCGCTGTGCCCTGGACTGTTGTGCGCCCAAAGGGTGGGTCAACTAAAGGGATTCAGGGTCGGCGACCCACACGACCCGCCGCATCAAAGCCAGATGCGGTGGCTGCTGGAAGGCGCCACCGTCCAGCCCCAGCCAGGCGGCCTGGCTGCGCTGACAGAAGCCAAACTGCAAACCTTCCGTGAGACCGGTGAGGGCCAGATGGTAGTCGAAACCCCGCAATGTTTCTATGATTCAGGCCAACGGACTGTCAGTTCCCCTGGACCGTTGCGGGTGCAGACCGCTGATGGGAAGTTTTCCATCGAAGGCACCGGATTCTTGTGGCAGCAGACCGATGCGACTCTTATCATCTCAAATAGCGTCCACACGACGGTGCAGGCGGCTTTGCTCGGAGTTCAATCCTCAATTCCCGGCACGAACAGCGCAGCCCCGGCTGCGAACGACATGGAGATCTTTTCCGACCAATTCACCTATTCGACCAACACCGGTCTGGGTGTCTATCGCGGGAATGTCCGCGTGGCAGGCACTAACCTGTCGCTCAATTCGGCAGTTCTGACAGTGTTGGTGCCGATGACTGAGACCCAAAAGCCGCCGGTGCTGCAGACCATCACCGCGGAGCAGGATGTACAGCTTGATTACGCGGGAACTCACGCGACGAGTGGCAGGGCCAGCTACGCGGCAGGCACCGGCCTTGCTCAACTCACCGGTCATCCAACCTGGCGCGCGGAGCAAAGAGAAGGCCACGGCGATGAGTTGATAATCGATCCGACCAATAAAATTCTGCGCGCCAATGGCGAGGCCTATCTGAAAATGCCAGGCCAGGCCCTGAGCACCGCTGGTTTCTTTGCCGGCCAGGCCTCCACCACAAATTCGCTCACGGCGACCAATCAATTCGTCGAGATTCAGTCCGATAGCTACGAACTGCGGACCAACTCGGCCTTATTTGATAAGGATGTGCGGGCCCAGGAACGCGCCGGTGAGCAATTGCGCGGGGAAATCAACTGCGAACGGATGAGGATCACATTTTCAGACACCAACGAGCTGCAAAGCATGGTTGCGGAAAATCGCGTGGTGATCGAACAAGGTGACCAGCGGTTAACAGGTGGAAAGGCCGTCTATAACGCGGACAATGGGCTGCTGGAAGTAACTGAGGGCCCGGCCTGGCAGGCCGGCCAGCGGGAGGGAAGAGGCGATCGGTTGCAGGTCCACGTGCAACAGGAAGAAATGATTGTGAGCGGAAACGCCTCCATGCGTTTGCCCGCCGAGCAACTGGGCCAGCTTGTTGTTACGCCTTCGGGCCTGTCCTCCCCGGCTGAATCAACGACGCGGAGCAACCAGTTCGCGGAGATTTTTTCAGAGGAATATAGCCTCAAATCGGGAACGGCCCAGTTTCGAGAGAAGGTGCGCCTGCAGCATCCTCGGATGGAGTGGGCTTGCGAGCAGCTAAGTGCCCAATTGCCGGCCGAGGGTCAAGGAGCGTCGAGCATCCTGGCCGAGCGCGCGGTGGTATTCGAGCTGACCGACGACAAAGGCCAACAAATTCACGGCAGATGCGAGCAAGCCCATTACACCTACACCCACACCGCCACTTGGACCAACGATATTGTCGAGTTAACTGGAAACCCGATACTCGAAACGACCAACGGCAAAGTCCAAAACCGGGTCATCATCCTGGATCGCGTGAACCACTTTCTGGTCGCGCCGGGAGAATATAAGATTACCAGCGTGGCAGTAGCCGGCGGCACCAATACCTTCCCGTTGCGACTGAAGTAGCATGAACTCGCAGGTGTGGCCTGCTCTCACCTAGCCGAATTGAAAGTAGCCGTGTTAACAACGACCCAGTTAGCCCAGCCGGCCAAAACCATGACGAACAGCAAATTGCTGGCGACAGATAGACTGGTTAAAGAATATCGCCACTTGCGCGTCGTCAACGGTGTTTCCATTACGGTTGGCACAGGAGAAATCGTCGGCCTGCTCGGCCCGAACGGCGCGGGCAAGACCACCACGTTCAACATTGTCGTTGGCCTTCTCAGGCCCGATGAAGGCACAGTTAAATTAGGCGAGCGCGACATCACGCGGCTGCCGATGCACCAACGGGCGCGCCTGGGCATTGGCTATCTGACACAAGAGCCCTCGGTCTTCCGTAAGTTAACGGTCGAACAGAATATTTTGGCTATCCTGGAGACCTGCCGGCTCAATCGCCGCGAGCGGGCGATGCGGCTGAAGTATTCGTTGGATGAGTTGGACCTGGCGCGGTTGGCCAAAAGCAAGGCCTATACCCTGAGCGGTGGCGAGAAGCGCCGCCTGGAAATCACCCGCGCCCTGGTGACCAGCCCCAAGTTGCTCTTGCTCGATGAGCCTTTTAGCGGGATCGATCCAATTGCGGTTTACGAGGTCCAGAAGATTGTCCGCCGCTTGAAGGAGCGTGGATTGGGGATTCTGGTGACCGACCATAACGTGCGCGAGACCCTGAGACTGGTGGATCGGGCCTATTTAATTCATAAGGGTGAAGTCGTTTATGAGGGGACGGCCGAACAGTTGGTGAACGACCCCAAGGCGCGCGAGATTTATCTTGGACCGGAGTTTAACCTATGAGCGTGTCTGAAAATCAGCTAGAAACGGCGAGTGAGTGTGAAAGAATGGCCTCTTCTCCCCTCTCAGAAAGGAGATGGAAGATGGAAGATGGGAGATGGGAGGAGGAGAGCGAGCAGATTTTTCAGACACACGCGCTGGCGTGTTGGAAAGCTCGGTTGCTCGCTCGTGCCTTCGGTTTTCCCGTCCCTCCATCCCTCCACCTCTCGGTGGTTTCCTCATTCCGTCAGCCGATCACTCCATCACTCCACCCTTCCAGTCCCGCACTCTTCCGATGCAACACGACTCCGTAACCGTGGAACGGTTTTACACCGATCACGCCAGCAGCCTCGAGCTCAATCTCCTGGCTGGGGCCGGCGGACTCAAGCGCCCCATTCGCGAGCCGACCGTCAATCGCCCGGGCCTGGTCTTGTCCGGGTTCACCCGCTACTTCGCCTTCAAGCGCGTTCAGGTTGTCGGCAACGCCGAAGCGTACTTCTTGAAATCTCTCTCGCGCGAAGAGCGGATCAAGCGTCACGAGACCTTTTTCTCTTACAAACTGCCCTGCGTCGTCTTCTCCCGGAATTTGCACCCGGACAAATTGTTTCTAAGAGCTGCGGAGCAAGCGCAGGTGCCGATCTTCCGCTGCCCGCTGGTGACGATGAAATTTATCAACCTGGCAACACTGGCGCTGGAGATGATGTTCGCTCCGCGGGGCACAGAGATGGGCAGCATGGTGGACATCCTGGGCGTGGGAGTGATCCTCCGGGGCGAAAGCGGCATCGGCAAGAGCGAAACCGTGTTGGCGCTCATCGAACGCGGTTACAGCCTGGTGGCCGATGACATCACCAAGGTGACCCTGGTCGATGGCCGGGAAGTCATGGGCACCAGCGCCGAGCTGACCCGCAACCACATGGAGATACGCGGCATTGGTATCATCAACGTCGCCGCCATGTTCGGCGTCAAGTGCATCCGGCAGGAGAAACGGGTTGACCTGGTCATCACCTTGAAATCCTGGAATGAGGTGCCGGACGTGGACCGATTGGGCCTAGAGCAGGAATACGTCAAAATTCTCGGCATCGACATCCCGCACATCACTATCCCAGTGCGGCCCGGGCGTGATTTGGCGCGCCTGATCGAAGTGGCCGCCTTTCAAACCAAACTGAAGTCATCGGGCTATAATCCGGCCAAGGAACTCAATGACCGGCTCATTTCCCGAATGGCCGCCGCCGCAAAATTGTAACCGGTCGAACGATGCTGCGGACTGGAAAGTCCGCGCTCCGCGATTTGCGCCCGCGTTCACTGACCGGATACGCAAAACTGTAGAATTCAGTGGCGAAAGAGCATGGGTTCGGCTAACTATATGCCGAAGTCCGCATGAGCGCAAAGAAGCTGGCCGCCGGTTCCATAATAACCAAAGATTTTTTGGTTGCCAACAAGCTGGGCATTCACGCCCGGCCAGCGGCTATGTTCGTCAAAATCGCCAACCGGTATAGTTGTGAAATATTCGTTGAAAAAGATGGTGAAAAGGTCAACGGCAAAAGCATCATGGGGCTGATGATGCTGGCGGCAGGGCCGGGCAGCAAACTGACCATTCACGTTCATGGTCACGACGCTTCCCAGGCGCTGGCCGAGCTTGAGATGCTGATCAAACGGAAATTTGACGAGGATTGAGGGTAATGCAAACGGCAGAGGAGGCGGAAGAGGAGAGGGAAGAGAGGAGATCGTGTGGTTGCGGCTTCGTGGTAACCCTGTAACTTAGTCAGCGCGCGTGGCTGCCGTAGAAATCAACGTCAAGCAGGTCGCCCATTTGGCGCGGCTTTCGTTGTCGCCTGAAGAGGAACATATAATGGGCGCGCAGTTGGGCCAGGTGCTGGAATACATCGAAAAGCTCAAGGCCGTAGATGTCAGTGGAGTGGAGCCAACGGCGCATGCTTTTCCGCTGCTCAACGTCACTCGATCCGACCAGGTCCGGCCTTCAATGTCCAACGAGGAGGCAATGCGCAACGCGCCGGCGCACGCCAACGGCTTGTTCATCGTGCCCAAAATTGTCGAATGACATTAAGGGGCCTGCCTCGGATCTCGGCTCAGAATTCCGCATTTCCCGGCGTCCGCGCGAACGGGATTACATCGCGGATGTTTGACACGCCGGTGAGAAACATCAACAAGCGCTCGAAACCAAGACCGAAGCCCGCGTGCGGCACCGTACCGTAGCGCCGCAAATCCAGATACCACCAGTAATCCTCAGGCTTAAGCTTGTGGAATTTGAGGTTCTCAATGAGTTGATCGTAGCGTTCTTCGCGTTGAGCGCCGCCGATGACTTCGCCTATGCCGGGCACCAGCACGTCCATGGCAGTCACGGTCCGGTCGTCGGCGTTCAGGCGCATGTAGAAGGGCTTGATTTCCCTGGGGTAGTTGAAGACGGTGACTGGCGACTTGAAATGTTCTTCGGTGAGAAACCGTTCGTGCTCCGATTGCAGGTTCAGCCCATATTTCACCGGGAATTCGAATGGCTTGCCGGATTTCTGCAAAATTTCGACGGCCTCGCCGTATGGCACGCGCACAAATGGCCGGTCCACCACAAATTTAAGGCGCTCGTGGATCCCTTTATCCACAAATTTAGCCATTAACCCGAGGTCCTCGGTGCAGTGCTCCAGCGCATAACGCGCCATGGCTTTGATGAACTCTTCACCGAGGTCCATGTTGCCGGCCAGATCGCAGAACGCCATCTCCGGCTCGATCATCCAGAACTCGGCGGCGTGCCGGGCCGTGTTCGAGTTTTCCGCGCGGAAGGTGGGGCCGAAGGTGTAGATGTTCGACAATGCGCAGGCGAACGTTTCGCCTTCCAATTGGCCACTGACGGTCAGATAGGTTGGCCGGCCAAAGAAATCGGTCTGCGGCTGTTCGTCAATATTGCCCTTGAGGGCCGTGACGCGGAACATCTCGCCCGCTCCTTCGCAGTCGCTGGCAGTGATAATCGGCGTGTGCACGTAAACGAAGTCGCGCTCCTGAAAGAATTGGTGTACCGCCAAGGCCAGGCGGCCGCGCAGTCGGAAGATGGCGCCGAAGAGATTCGAGCGCGGGCGCAGGTGCGCTATGGCGCGCAAAAACTCCGGCGTGTGGCCCTTCTTCTGCAGCGGGTAGGAGGCGTCGGCCGGGCCGACCAACTCGAGGCCCGTGGCCCGAAGTTCCCATTTCTGGCCTGGCGCCGGCGAGGCCACCAGCCTGCCCTCGACGACCATCGAGGCGCCAGTCGTCAACCGGGGGAGTTGTTCGGAGCCGGGCGTCCCGGCGTCCACCACGATTTGCAGATTAGCAAGGCAGGAGCCATCGTTGAGTTCGAGGAAAGAAAAACCCTTCGCGTCCCGCCGGGTGCGGACCCAGCCTTTGACCGTAATGGCCTCTTGCGGTTGGGTCGCTGCCAAAACATTTTTAATCAGTGTGCGCACGAGGAATTAAATATATACACCGTCACAGGCCACGCCGGCTAAAGGCTGCAAAATCTCATGGCAAACAGGTACGCACTTGGGCAGAACTTTTGGAAACTCCCGAAGATTACCCCCTCAAGGTTGATTATTGGCGCTGAGGGTATTGGTTCCCGAGAGCGACATCACGTTGCCGGAAAGCATGTTTCCCAGAATCATCACCCGGTCTGTGGCGGGTCCAACTCGAATGGCGGTGCCGATGCTGTCGGTGAAGTAGTTCCCCTGGAGTATCGCGCGCCCGGCGAGAATCGCCACGGCCGGCGTGGATGAGTCCCAGGCCAGCATGCGCGCGTTGGAGAGCGTCAACAGGCCCGTGCCGCCCCAGGAGACGGGTTGGCGAATGGCACCCCAGAAACTGGCGCCGTTGACATTCAGGTCGCTCGGCCCCGGCAGGGCCTGGATGCCGATGTGATGAGTGCCCCCGCCCGCGTTGGCGATGTTCAGATTGGAGATGTGAATGGCATAGGGTTGAGTGGCGCTGAGTTGCAGGCCGACGTCCACGTTATCAAAGTTGATGTTGCTCATCTGGCCGTTCATGGCGCCGTGGGCTGAAGCTCGGAACCGCGCACCGATATTGTATCCCCAGGAAAAAATATCCTGCACCACCTCCCAATCGGTCCTCATGAAATCGAACGAGACGGCGCTGCTGGATTGGAACGCCACAATGCGCGTGTCTCCGCTCCAGAACGGCCAAAAATGAATATCCATGATTCGGCCGATGTCGTAGCATTGATCGACAGCGATTCCAACCAACAACGGTTGGCCATACACGCCGCGCACCAAATGACGGCCCGAGGGATACGTTGCCAAGTCCACGCCCAGGTACGGGTTGACTAACAGGACGTTCTGAACCGTCACGTTGTCTCCGCCGCCGGCGCGAATCGCCCACGGATAGGCTAACGGAGTGTTGGTAATCACCTGGTTGGGATAAAAGATCGTCACTCCTTCCAAAGTCGAATTGTTGCCTTGAAGAGTGATGAAGGGCACACCCGAGGTGCTGCCCGCCCCCTCGACTGCCAGAAGCGTGCTGCCCAGGTTCTGCGACGCTGCCGTTGGCGCCCGCCAGACTCCCGCCAAAGTGGCCTGCGCTGGAATGACTAAGTGGGTGAGGATTCGATAGTTTCCGCGTGGCAGGAAAACGACGCCCCCACCCTGGGCCGATACGTCATTGAGCGCCGCCTGGATCGCCCCGGTGTCATCCGCCGCTCCGTCACCCTTGGCGCCATAAGGCGGGTTTTGGGCGTTGAGATAGCCAAGCTGGAAATTGAGCTTTGCCTGAGTGATGGTCCCATCGGCGATGGCAGCAGCCGTGACTGACCCCGCAGCTAGTTTAGACGCGGTCACGGCGCCATTCAGAATGGCAGGAATCGTCACCGAATTGGTCGCCAGTTGCGCGCTGGTCACGGCGCCGTTTGCCAGGTTTTGGGTCAGCACGGCTCCCGGCGCGAGTTTGTTGCTGGTCAGTGCTTGGTCTGGAAGATTCGCCGCCATCATCGCGTATCCGACCGACCCGAGGCGTTGGTCGGGCGACAATTGGACAAAACCATTCGTGCTTTCGCTAAACCAAATCTGCAAGAAAACATCGCTGTTGGTGAACAGCGTCCAGGGAATCGGCTGCATGTTGCTCACCGTAGCGTCCCCGAGATAGATCGAGAATAATCCTTGGGTCACCCCAATGCTTACAGCCGTGTTCGGCTCCGCTCCGGCTGAACTGGTGCCGTCGTTGCTCCAAAGAGTCGCCGAGCCGTTGCTGGTAACGAGCGCAAACTTGAACTGCCCAGTGCCGCTGAAATTCGTGCCCGCCGCAGCAAATCGCCCCTGGTAGCTGATCACCGGCGGCACCTGCGCTTGCAGGGGTAGCGCGGTATCCCCTGCCCACAGCAAAACTGAAGTTAAAGCGGCGCGGAAACCGGCTTGCACTCGCGAAGGATGTGCGCGGCCATTCGGCATTTATTGCGCGTACTGGAGGCGATAAAACTCGGCGGCTTTCAACCTGGACACTGGCGTCACGTAGCTGTTCGTGGTGCTGACTACATTTGTCCAGGGACCGGTTACCGCGTCTGACGCGACCAAGGCGCCCGAGCCAAACCAATTCACAATGACATTAGTTGGACTGGCCGTAACGCCGCCGCCGATGAACAACGGTGGTCGTATCGCCGGCGGGCTGGCCGCAGCCGATACTTGGATGCTTGGCAACCCGGCCGCCTTCAGTAAAAAGTAGCTCACTTCGTACTGCGCCAGCCCGTCATTGCTCGAGGCCGTCAGCCCGGCATACCCCGTCCGATGAGGCGTGGGCAGCGCCGAATCAGCCCAGGTCAGTTGCCAACCCGCAGGTTCGGGCGTCACCCAATCGGCATGCCAGACCTTGCCGAAAACTGTATTGCTCCCATCCATTCTGGATTCCTGGCGCAGCCGCAACCAGTACCAAGTGTTATTCGTCCACGCGCTGGTCAGGCTGGTAGGACCCCACGCGCGCCCATCGTCACGGAATTGGAAATGTCGGACGGGCGCCTCGTTGGTGTAATCCCGAAAAAGGAAGTTCAGCCCCTGGCTGTCGGTGCCGATGCCGAGCCCGATGCCCGCGCGCGAGGCATCGCCACTCTGGAAAACCACCACACGGATGCGGGCCAGCACTTCCTGTACATCGTTACTATATCCTGGCCGCTGGAACACCAAGTGATTGGGGTCCCCATGACTGGCGAAAACTTTGAGCAGCCCGCCCTGTTGCAAATAGCCATCACCTCCGGCGCCCAGTGCAACCCAATTGGTGTTCCGCGTCGCGCCGCTGAAATTGTCCTGAAACCCGCTCACCGTGTCGCCCAAATCCGCCAGCGGTTTGTTGGTCTGCAGCAGATTGACCCCTGCGTAAGGCCCGCATGGACGGATAACCGCGTAACGCGCGCGGGTCACATGTACGTAACCGCTAGTCGGATCGCCCGCTCTGGCTCGAGTCGTCTGGTACCTTACCAATGATTGAGGCATCTGGTTGACGCCAGCGAAATTGGCGTCCGGCAGCTCGAAATAAGCATCCAGCCATTTGTCCGTTCCCCGCAAGGTCACCCCAGTGTTTGGATTCGGAAACTTCAGCGAGGAGACCCCACCGACCCAGCTCTGATACACCCCGGGATATAAGGTCGCCCCTGCGATGGCCGGGTCGTCGTAATAAGTCAGGACCTGTGCTACCCGCGCATTGTCCTGATAAGTGGGACCAAACACCTGGTTTTGGATGGCGAATTGGATGTTGTTATACCCTCCGTCCGGTCGAATGGAAAGTCGCTGGTCATTTTGCGGCCCCGCCATTTCCTGGACCATGAGTTGATCGCCGGTCGAGCTGCCCGGCGCCAAATTATTATTAATCCCATTCTGCAAGTCCAACTCCGCGTAATTGCCGTAGTTGCTCGTGCAAATGCTCGGGTCGAGATAAAACGTGGGGTCCGGATCCAGCCCGGCCAGCGCATTGGTGCCCGTGCGAAAAATTCCCAGCTCGACACGATCGAAGAATGGAAAAGCGCTACCAACACTAAAGGCAAGCCGTGGTCCGCCCGTCAGCGGTGCGGTGTTGGTGCCGGCCAGATCGACGTTGGGCACCACGAAGGCGATTCTTAACCATTGGTCGGAGCCTTGCAGGGTATAGGGCAAACCCTTGTACACCGCGGTGTCACCGCAGCTGTCCGTGGCATAGGCTTCCGGGCCAAAACTGGCACCTGCCAAAGCCGGATCATCATACACCTCGACACAGACCTTCATCGGTCGAGGAAAGTTGCAAGGCACTCCGAGATAGTTGCTGAGAATGCCGAAGTTCATATAAGTGGCCGTGGCCTGGACTGCCGCGCGGCGGTCGTTGGCTGGGCCGACGTTGCTCTGGTAGCTAACCGTCTGGTCGCCATTGTTCAAAATGACCAGATGGTTCGTCAGCCCCGCATTAATGTCCACGAACGCCAGGTTGGCCGCCGGTTCGTCGGGACACGCAGGCGGTGGGGCAAAAACGTTGACCTGGTTCGACGTGCCGAACGCCCCTTGCGCGCCAATGGCCGCTGCGCGCACGATGATGCCCGGGAGGTTTTGAATGCGTAGCGTCCCACCATTGACCCCGCCATTCTGGAATGTACCGGCGGCATCCGGCGGGACATAACCCACATACCGATTGCTCGTGATCGGGCTGATCGCATTGGTGATGCTAAGCAGTATCCAGTTCCATTGGCTATTGTCCGCCCCTGGCGGGGTCAGACCCGCGCTGACACCATTCAAATTATTCTGCGGCCCACTGAGCAGCGTTCCGGTCAGGAAACTGATATTGATGCCGCTGCCGTCAAGGTGATACAGGTTGCCGTTCCCATACACCTGGAGCAAAACGTCCAGCACCGGCGTGTCCGCCCAGGCGGTATAGGAGGTATCGGCGATATTGACATAAGTGCTGGTCGATTGATCTCCCGTCAACCCGCACAGGGTGATGCTCTGGAAAGTTTGGTCGCCTCCACCGGCTAACGACACCGACGGGTTCCATCCCACCGGTGTCGTGAAGGCCGCGTTGGGATCGAAGATGCCATAATCTACCGTGGCGCTCGGGCTCACGGTAGGTGGCCAGTTCGTGGGAGCAAAGGGCCTTGTCTGCCCATACAAGGCAGCGATCCCGCAAACGAACCCCAAGAGGGTGGCACCCTGGGCAATGGGTCGTAGGGGTTTGGTTTGTGTAAGCGTGTTCATAGGTTTGACTCTCGGTTCTGCAGTTGCATCGCTCGTTGAGGACGTAACTACTCAGGTATTTTTGGGTAACTGGCCCGAAGGATGGGTGTTTGTTGGGCAAAAGGCAAGCGTAAAAAATTTTTGCGGGCTATGCACTTGAGTAACTCAAGTGAGCGTTCCTTCGCGACGAACTTTCACTGGACCTCGAGTCTCAACTTCCAAGCGAACGGGAATAAAACCCGCGCTGCGACTGCGTTCCATCTTCAATCTGTGTCATCCGAATCATCCGGGTCAAAAACTCCTTTAGGAATTGTTCAGGCAGCCGTGACATCGATCAGCGCAGTTGTGCATCGGGAGCCAGATCAGCGCCGACTGACGTCGGGTATGTGTTTAGCGTGGGGCGGGCATCCTTGCCTGCCGGTTCTGGCGGCATCCTGCCGCCAGTCGAGCACTCCGGGCACGGATGCCCGGAGAACCGGCAGTCAGGGATGCCTGCCCTACAAGTGTGCGGAAAACGCTACACAAATACGACGTCGGTGGCTACGCCATCGCGGGTTAGTCCTGGTGGCTACTTAAACGGTTATCTTCTTTCAAAATCAATGAATCCCTTCGCCACGTCCACGGAGGCCAAACGCACCTGCACCTTGTCGCCGACATCAACGCCTTGAGCGCCCCGGACCACCCGGCCTTCGGCGGGTAATTTCAGCAGGCGAACGTAGGTGCCTTTGGGTGACGCCCCAGTCACGACGCCATCGAACACTTCGCCGATGCGCCGGCCCAGCAGGCAGGCAGCGGCGACCTTTCGCATCAGGCGCTCGACTTTTCGGGCGGCATCCTCCCGCTCGGTGCAACGGGCGGCGATGGCGCTCAATTCCGTTTCCGAGTAAGGCGCGCAGAGCCCTGCCACGATTGTCTTGAGCAACCGTTGCGTCACCAGATCGGCATAGCGGCGGTTCGGGGCGGTGGAATGGGTGTAGTCGCTCGCGGCCAGTCCAAAATGGCCCTCGTGCTCTGCCCCGGGCGTTTCCACGATGTATTCTCCCGGACCAAGCAGCTTTATTATTGAGAGCGAAAGATCCGGAAACTGCACGGGATCGGCGGCCTTGCGCTGCTCCAAAAATTCCGAGAGCGCTCGTGAATCGGGCGCGGAGGGAAGCTTGACGCCGAATTGGCCGGCGATGGCCACAATGCGATCCCAGCGCTTTGGCGTCCTCACCACTCGCCGGAGCGACAGCGAACGCTTTTGCTTGAGATGCTGCGCCATGGCCACATTGGCGGCCACCATGAAACTCTCGATGATGTCCTCCGCCAGGTTATGGCAGCGGAGGACCAGGTCTTTCACTTCTCCATTTTCGACCACCGGCGTGGCTTCGACCGAGCCGAAGGTGAGCGCGCCGTGTTGCTTGCGAATGCCGCGCAACTTTTCCGATGTCTCCGCCTGCAGGCGAAGTTGCGCTTCCATCCCCGGCGCGGCGGCGACCGCCTGCGGCATCGGCCCGCGTCCTTCGAGCCACGCGCCCGCCGAGCTATAAGCCAGTTTTGCCTGGTTCCGAATCCAGCCGGGATAAACGTCGTGGCAGTCCACTTCGCCCGAATCCTGAACGTGCAATTCTATGACGATGGAGAGACGCTCCCGGCCATCCAGCAACGAAGTCATATCGGTGGAAAGTTCTCCGGGCAACATCGGGAAAGTCGCCACGCCGGTATAAACCGAGGTGCACTCCGCAGCAGCCTGGCGGTCCGTGGCCGAGCCTTTGGGGACGGATGAATCTACGTCCGCAATCCCAACCAACAGACGCATTGCGCCATCCGAAAGTTTTTCCACGAATTCCACCTGGTCCAGGTCCCGCGAAGTGTCATTGTCAATCGAAGACCAAAGCAGCGAACGCAAATCGCGCGCCGACAGCCCGGTAATGTTTGTCTGGCCTTGCTTGAGGGCTTGCACTTCGCGGACAACCTCAGCCGGAAAGTCTGGATGAAACCCCGCCTCAAGCATCGCCTGATGCGCTCGGTCCCTAAGATCCAACGGGAGGGATCCTCCACTCGTTGGCCAAGCGCCGTTGTTCGATTTCTCTGGTTCGACCCGCATGTCGAGTCTTTGGGTTGCCAGCCGGGATGCTAACCGACCTTCGTTGGTCGTAGCCAACAGATTCCTGGGTGAGTCAAACACGGACCATAGGACGGTTGATTCGCAATCCGCCTGAGATTGCTCGGCGTAGGTATGAAATCTGCGGATGGATCTTACACAACGTAACGAAAGCAGCGGGGACCACTTTTTCAGCCGCGGAACGTAGCAGCCGACGAGATTCCGCTGAAGTCGTGACTTTCATGCCTGCGCATCCTCGAGTAAAATTCAGGAAACACCGACTTTAGGAAGACACTAGGGTTGACTCTCGCGCTCGCGGCGGCTTTTGCGATCCATGCTGACGCCGGCGAACCCAAAGCAGCGACGCCCTCACTCGAATCCATCGAGTGGTGTGACATCTGGATTTCTCACGCGAACGAAACGAATCTCCCGCGCGTGTTGCTCATCGGCGATTCCATCCCGCGCGGATATTATCCGGAAGTGGAAAAGCGTCTCGCAGGGAAAGCCTTCGTCGCGCGTCTCTCGACGTCCCGCTTCGTGGCCGACCCGGTGTTGCTGAAGGAAGTTGCCCTGGTGCTGGACGAAACACGGTTCGACGTGATTCATTTCAACAACGGCATGCACGGCTGGCAGCACAGTGAGGCGGAGTATCGAAAAGCTTTTCCTCAATTCCTGGCAGCGATCACGGCGCACGCGCCGCAGGCCAAATTGCTCTGGGCAACTACCACTCCGCTGCGTGACGGCAAAGCCGTCACGTATGACACGCAGGCGGAGTATTCAGACGAACGCGTAGCCGCTCGCAACGCAATCGCAGCGGAAATCGTGACCGCGCAGAAGATTCCGATAGATGATCTCAACGCGGCAATGCGAGGCCATCCCGAATATCACAGCGACAACGTGCATTTCAACAGTCAAGGAATTCAGATTCAAGCGGCGCAAGTTTCCGCCAAAGTCGAGAAGCTGTTGCCGCGTTAATCCATCAAGCTGAATGTCCTCAGCCGAACCGAAGGCATCAACGCCGCCCGCCGGCGTGGGCTGGTGCAGCTCTAATCTCTTCGCCATTTAATTTGAGCAGAGCCACAAAGCCCGCCTGCTCGAAGTATCTATCGCCCGTCAGAGCTTCGCGGATGCCTTCGCGTTCCATAACCACGAAGCTGATGCAGTCCGTGAGCGGCCAGTCTTTATCAGGCCGCCCAGCATAAAACGCAACGCCTGCGGCAAACAGCTCCGCCGATGGCTCGACCACACGAACGAGGAGATCGTCGCGAACCAGCTACATCAAGTCTAGCATCGGGCGGTTCTTATTTCGTGCCGGGCAGTGCCTTCAGGCTCGAGGAAGTCAGAACTTGCATCTGGCGAATGGCAATTTGATTGAGCCGTTTGAGACGTTCGCCCTGCGGTAATCCCATGTGAATGAACTCGGCGTTCATGCCTTCCATGTTCGCGAGGACGAGCAGTTGCTCGACACTCGCGTAATCGCGGATGTTGCCTTCCAGCTTGGGATTGGCGTCGCGCCACTGGCGGGCGATCTGGCCAAAGAGCGCAACGTTGAGCAAATCCGCTTCGGTCGCGTAAGTGATGGAGGCTTGCGCGGGCGTGACCATGGCGGGGATGAGGTGCGCTTTCACCGCGTCGGTGTGGATGCGATAATTCAACTTCGAGAGCGTGCGATTGAGATTCCACGCCAGCGAGAGGCGGGGATTTTCGTCCTCCTTCAAGCGCTGAAATTCCTTGATGAGATAAAGTTTGAATTCAGGGCTTAACCACGAGCCAAACTCAAAGGCAATGTCCGTGTGGGCAAACGTGCCACCGTAGCGTCCAGCGCTGGCAATCAAGCCTTTTGCCCGGGTGCGTTCGGCCCACGCTTTGGCCGAAAGGAAAAAACTATTCCGTCCGGCCTCGTTTCTAATTCCCTCGAATTCGAGGGAATTAAAATCCGGGTTGTTGATTCGCTCCCACACGCCAAGGAAAAGCACCGTGTCCTTGTTTTTCAGCCATTGCTCAATGAGCGCTCCACCGCCCTCAAAATTCCGCACCATGTCAGTGAGCGAGATGTAATCCCCGTGTTCCTTGGCGATGACAGTGATGGCTGTCCCTTGGACTTCGATGGTGGCTGTTTTTGCTTTGCTCATGCTTTTAACTGTGTAAAACGGCGTTGCCGCAGTTGACAAGGAATTGTTAATTCTATGCTCGACATCTTATTCGGACGGGAGTGTTTACCTGATGATGAATTCGACTTTTTGGACCATTCTGGCTGCTATCGTGCGTCATGCGTGCTGGGCACTCTTCAGCTGGTGAACAACTGGATGAAGCTGAGGAGATCGTGGGTAAGAGGGAAGCCAATTCCGGTCTCGATCAGCCTTGCTTTGAGATATTCCTCGACGCACTGCTGGCAGTGAAAGCAGGCGGCATCGGCCACCACGTCCTTGCGTCGGCGAAGAATCTGGGCGGCGACCGTAAAGTCGTTGTCAGCCTTTTTGACCCATTCACGCGTTGTTGGCTTCATACAGCACCTTCCCCTTCTCCAGCACTTCGCATATAAAAAGGTCTTTCCAGCGGAGACGCTTGGCAACGTCAGCGGGTGTCCGTACGAGCAGGTCAAGGGGAAAATCTCGTGGAATTCCGCCAGGTCTCAAATCCCTTAAGCCTTAAGCCGCTGTTTTGGCTTGCTTTGAGTCGAGCATTGCTCAAAGTAGAATGTGCACATAAGTTATGTTTGAAACGATTAAAAGTTGCCCCATCCTTCACTTCGAAGGAAAAAGCCGTAGTGTTCCATGGCGACTGCATGGAATTACTCAAGACCATTCCCGACTCCGTCATCCAACTGGTTGTAACCTCACCGCCCTACAATATTGGGAAGGAGTACGAGAAACGCCTCGGTTTGGGGCGCTACGTGGACCAGCAGCGGTCAGTCAACCGAGAATGCGTGCGGGTGCTGCTCCAAAGCGGTCGCATTTGCTGGCAGGTAGGCAATTACGTGGACAGCGGCTCGATTGTTCCCCGCGACACCGTGCTCTACCCAGTTTTCAGTGAGTTGGGCTTGCGAATACGCAATCGCGTCGTCTGGCATTTTGAGCATGGTCTGCAGACTGACGATCAAGCTTCAAATCGGTACGTGTTGTTCAAAAAGGCTCCGCGAAGAATCGCGTCAAAAAAGTCCAATTCCGGCTGGCGCTTCCGCCGGCACCCGTCGCGAACCTGAAGACGGTGTGCGGGACTCAGGCGAAGCCTGTCCGACAATGCAAGGGGACTTCAAAAAATCGTTTCTAGAAAACCTCGCCCGACGTTTTGGTGCTGTCAGGAAACTAGGTGACAGTCAGTCGCTTTACGAGATTGGCGGTGGTTCAGCGAGGATCTACATTCGCTACTCCAAATTGCATGACGGGCAAAAGACATTTTATGGTTTGCGAGACGCGGATCTTCGACTTCTTGAGGGGCTACCTTCGGTAATCTGCTTCCTGTGGGAGGGCCAGCCTGCTCCGCTTCTTATCCCGTACGCAGACTACGAACAGGTATTTCAGAGCATCGCTCCCGCGGGAGACGGACAATTTAAGGCCCATGTCTATCCCCAAGAGACTGGGACGGACCTGTACATTGCCAATGCTGGCCGATTTAACGTTGACGATCACTTCGGCTGGCCAACGCTAGAGGATCTATTGGCGAGATCGCAACACGAGAACGTCCCCATATTGTCGCATTCCCAGGTTCAAACGCTGCTCGGCGCAATAGGCACAACGAAGGGGTTCGACGTTTGGGTTCCTACCGTGGACCGGGGGAAGCTGGATTGGGGCGTTACCCGGAGCTTCGCGTGTTGTGATCTCCTACCGTTCGGCTTTGACTCGGTCAAAAACATTCTGGGCGAGATAGATGTGATTTGGATTAACAGGGACTCTGGGAGGCTCAGCGCCCTTTTCGAGGTTGAACATTCGACTCCTGTTTACTCGGGATTGCTTCGTTTTAACGACATACACCTGACAGTGCCTACATTGAGGCCGCGTTTCAGCATCGTTGCGAACGACGCCCGGCGCGATGTCTTTGCGACCCAGGTAAGCCGCCCCACGTTCAAGAAGAGCGGATTGACCGAGATCTGCAGTTTTCTGGAGTACATGAACGTTTTCGGTTGGTACAAACGCGTCGCCAAAAATGAAAAAGAAAAAACGTTGGATTCTGGTAAAAGCTGAACGAGGCATCCCTGCGTGGATTATGCTTTTCAAGAAGCGCAAGGAGGCGGTGGCCCAATGCAGGCTTGCTGAAAGAGAAGGCAACCAAGACTACGATGGATTCGAAATCTTTGAAGTCGACTTGGCGGAGGTTCTAACTGCAGACCGGGTGGCGGTTGAAGCTTGATGTAGGCGGCTGCCGACCGCAAGCAGATGGAGGAGCTACTCAGGCTTGAGATGAAGGGCCTGCGCCGGTATCTCATTCAGGCCGCGGTGAGGATCCGCTGGAGTCCTATATCCCTCACCCCGGCCCTCCCCTTCGAAAGGGGAGAGCGGGAATCGCCGGCAGCCATTTCGCGGTGGGAGGTCCATGGGGAAAGGAATCGTGCGGGAAAAAAGAAGCAGCCTCGGCCATCCTTGCTTCCAGCGCCGGGGCTGCCTCGCCGGTTTGACGCATCGTCCGATGCCGAAATAAGGTGCGCATCCTAAAGCCGAATGCGGAGCGAGTAGAGGCGGAGCGCCTTGCCGGGGAGGTCGAGGGTGCGAAAGAGAATCCCAAAGTTAGAAAGATCGGAGGCGGCGCGAAAAGTTCTCTTGCTTCAAGCCGGCAAGGTGGTTTCTTCGGTAATAAGTGACAGGGCGAGTTCAAGAACGCTAAGGAAAGCCGGTAAAATCAAGAAAAAGCGGTTTGGGCACTGGACATTTCTCCTCCGTGAGGTTAGGATTTTTCCATGCCAAAGCCGCTTCGTCTGCCCGAGGCCAGCGAACCAGCGCTGCTCGATGAATTGAGCGTCCAACTCATTGAGCCGCAGGAGAAGCCCCGCTGGGAGCAGCTCATTATCGAACACCATTACCTCAAGAACGCCGTGTTGGTTGGCGAACAACTGCACTACGCGGCGCGATACCGCCAGTGGTGGCTGGCTTTGCTGGGCTGGAGTGCCCCCGCGCTCCACCTCAAAGGACGGGAAGCTTGGCTGGGATGGTCGGTAGAGCAACTGCGCAACCGCCGCCACTTCGTGGCCCAGAACAGCCGGTTTGTCCTGTTGTGTGATCGGCTCCAGTTTCCCAATTTGGCGACGCGGGCCCTGAGCCTATGCTGCCAGCGCCTTTCGCAGGATTGGCTTGAGGCGCATGGGCACCCGATCCTGGCGGTGGAGAGTTTCGTGGATGGCCAACTCTTTCGCGGCACCGCTTACAAGGCTGCGGGCTGGACGATGCTGGGACCGACCTCAGGTTTTGGCCGTTGTGCCGAGGACTTTTACCAGCGACACGGCCGGCCCAAGCAACTCTGGGTGCGGGCCCTGGATCCGCAGGGGGCCGCGCAACTCAAAGCCCAGGAGCTTGCGCCGGCGCTGGCCCAATATGAACGGCCGGCGGCGGTGCGCTGCCAAGTGCCGTCCGCTCAGTTGCCCAGCCTGCTGGAACGCTTGCCCGTGGTGCCCGAGCCGCGCAAAAGCAAGGGCCGCTACCAGCCGTGGCCGGCGATTTTGGGCATCCTCTGTCTAGCCAAATTGGCCGGTGTGCCCGGCTCCCAGGATGATGTGGCGGCTTTCGCCAAGCGACTGACTCAGGCCCAGCGCCGGCAGTTGGGCTGCTGGCGGGATCCCAAAACCGGGCGGCGGGAGGTTCCCAGCCGCAGCACGTTCTTTCGGGCGCTCAAAGCCCTGGACTATCTGGTGTTGGAAAAAACACTGCTCGGCTGGCAAGACGACCTGCTGGGCCCAGCGGATCCCAAAGAGTTGGTGGTGCTGGACGGCAAAGCCTTGCACGGTAGCGGGGGCCAAATGGTGCTCAACGCCGTCACCGTTCCCAGCGGCCGGGTTCTGGGCGTCGAACTGGTGCGTCAGGCCGACCCGCAACTCACCAGCCAGGACTCTCCGGTCTCCAGCGCCAAGAGCGGCGCAGAAAATGAAATCCCCGCCGCCCGCCGTTTGCTCTCACGGATGGATCTGGCCGGCCGGTTGGTCAGCCTGGACGCCATGCATACCCAGCATCAAACCGCCGCTCAGGTCATCTTGGAGGCGGGCGCTGATTACCTACTGACCCTCAAAGACAACCAGCCGACGATGCTGCAAACCGCCCAAACGCTCGTGAAGGGCGATTTTTTCCCCTCAGGATCCGCTGACGCAACAACAGTGTACGGCCCGGACCCAGGAAACCAATCGCGGCCGGCTGGAGATTCGCCAACTGGTTACCCGTGAGATCCAGCCTGCGGAATTGGGACTCATTGGTGCCCGCCAGATCGCTCGCTTAGATAAAGAGCGCACTAATAAAGGTAAAACCACCCAAAGTCAGATGTGGGTCACGACCAGCCGCTCGCTCCAAGAGCTGCCGCCGCTGGGTCTGCTCAGCGCCCGCCGCCAGGAGTGGGGCATTGAAAACGGCCTGCACTATGTGCTGGACGTCAGTGGCGAGGAAGACCGCCGCCTCAAAAGCCGCACTCCCAACTGCCTCTGGGGGCTGAGCCTCTTAAGCCGCCTGAGTGTGGCGCTCTGGAAGCGCAGTCGCAAAAATCGGCAAAGCTACTATCGGTGGCGAGAAGACCAAAAGAGTCGCTGTGATTGGCTCTTGCAACTGATGCGCACCGCGCCGGCGAAGGTAAAATGGTAGCTACTTCCCTCCAAGCTCCTCCTTACTGGGACGGTGCCCGATCACGCGCGCCGCCGATGATTTGTTGCCCGGTTCGCTCAAAATCTGCCGCCGGCAAAGTCCGCTGCGATTCTAAGCCTCTGGCGCAGCCCTGAACCCGCCACCTTAATCGGGCCAATAGAGAGGTTCAAGGAATCCACTTGCTCGAATCATTCTTGAACTCACCCTGTAATAAGTGACAGGTCTCCGGGTTTAGGGTTGTAAATCTTCCGAAATTGGCGCAAGATTGATACATGAGCGCGCAGAACACGGAAGAATTTCGGGTCCGAATTGACCGCAAACTGTTACGTGAGGCCAAACGGGTGACAGAGGAGATAGGTACTACGCCCGGTGACATCGTGCGAATGCTTTTCGCCCAGCTCGTTAAACGGCGTGCGATACCCTTTCCGCTCCAGGCTCAAAGCCAGGAGCAAGAGCTCCTGGGATCCCCCAAGCGTCGCTCTCAGCTATGGGACGAGATGAATGATGGCAAGCCCGCAGCCAGGTGAGGTCTGGGCTGTGGGCTTTGGCTACGACGGCAAGGTTCGAAGCGCCCTAATCGTTTCCGTTGCGGACCCCAACTGCCGGCTCGCTGTGAGCAGCGTTGTCCAGATAACTTCACAGTTTGCAGGCACGCCTTACGAGGTGACGTTGCCCCGTGTTCCATGGCTTAGGGAGCAAAGTTACTGTAATGCGCAATCTGTTCAGCCGGTCGCCTGGGGAGAATTTCAAAGGACGTCATCCGAAGGCCGTTATGGAAAGCAAGCACCTGCCGTTTCGTTCACCCCTGGAGGCGTATCAGGGACAGGCCGAACAACTCCTGGAAGCATGGAACGCGGGCGACCGGGACGCGATCCGCATGTTTCACAAGCATCACCCGCGACTCCTGGATGACAAGATCCCGTGGCTGCCGAAGAGAATGACGGAAACCGAAGTCCGCAGCGTCACGCTGGATCTTACCGACTCGCAACTGGCGATCGCCCGATGGTATAGCTTCGCTGACTGGTCTGCGCTCGCGGAGTATGTAGATGCGGTCACGCGTGACGATTCGCGGGTCTATCGCTTCGAATCGGCGGTGGAGGCAGTGATCACGGGCGACGCCGGGACATTGGAGCGCCGGCTGCGTGCCGATCCGGAACTGGTACGCGCACGGTCGGCCAGGATCACTCCTCACGATCCGCCGAAGCACCGCGCCACGCTCCTTCACTACGTTGCGGCCAACGGCGTTGAAGGCCACCGGCAGAGGACGCCAAAGAACGCGGTTGAGGTCGCGCGGATGCTGCTGGAGGCCGGCGCCGAGCCGGACGCACTGGCGGACATGTACGGCGGGCAATGCACCACCATGAGCATGCTCGTTTCGAGTTGCCATCCCGCGCAAGCGGGCGTGCAGGTTCCGCTTGTCGATCTGCTGCTCGATTATGGCGCGGCCGTCGATGAGCGTGGCGCCGGGAGGTGGACCTCGCCATTGATGACCGCCCTCGCCTTCGGTTATGGAGATGCCGCCGAAGCGCTTGCGCGTCGCGGCGCACGAATAGACACCCTCGCCGCGGCCGCCGGACTGGGCCGCCTTGACGACGCACGGCGCCGGCTGGCCACGGCGGACAGGCAGGATCGTCATCGCGCGCTCGTTCTGGCAGCACAACAGGGTCATGTGGAGATGGTCCGGAGCCTGCTTGACGCGGGCGAAGACCCCAACCGGTACAATCCCGAAGGAAACCACGCCCACTCGACACCGCTGCACCAAGCCGTCTGCGCCGGTCATTACGATGTGGTCCGACTCCTGGTGGAGCGCGGCGCGAGCCTCGAGATCAAGGACACGATCTGGGAGGGAACGCCGCTCGGCTGGGCGCAACACTGCCAGAAGCCCGCGATCGCCCAATACCTGCGTGCCCACGGGGCGAGGGAGTAGATGCGCATGACAACGACAGCTTCACCCGCTCAGCGTCAATGAATCGACGGGGCGCAAAAAGCAATTCTCTTATCAGTTATCAGTGATCCGTATCACTCAGTTTTTTCGAGGTTGCGTTAGGATCGGCGAGAACTTAACGCAGAGCGCGCAAAGAACGCGCAGACACGCAGAGTTTGAAACATTTCCTCTGCGAACCTCTGGGGAACTTTGCGTTCTCTGCGTTTAAACAACCGGTCAGGCGTTCACCATCTCCGGTGCGGACTTCTTCGCCATGTTCGCAAAGAAGGTCTTGGCGTTCGCGGCAATCTGGTCTGCCGTGAGGTCCTGCTTGTGCGTGGCAAAGGACCATTGATGGCCGAAGGGATCTTCCACCTGACCGTAGCGGTCGCCCCAGAACTGGTCGGCCATCGGCATCTTCACCGTGCAGCCGGCCTTCACCGCGCGCTCGAACGCGGCGTCGGCGTTCTCGAGGTAAAGGTGGAGCGTGACGCTTGTGCCGCCGCGACTCTTGGGCGAAAGACAATGCGGCTGAAACTCATTGCCGAGCATCAGCATGGACTTGCCGATTTTCAATTGCGCGTGCATGACGGCCTTGCCATCGGGCGCCATGATTCGTCCGTTTTCCTGGGCGCCAAGAGCTTTCTTGTAAAACTCGATCGCTTTGGCGGCGTCCGACACCACCAGGTGCGGCGTGATCGTGTGGAATCCATCTGGAATTGGTTTAGTCATAATTTTCCTTTGGTTTAATTGACGAGGGAAAACTTTCATCCGATCAGGAAAAAATTCAAGTGAAATTTTTATCCACAAAGAAAGAGATGCGCTGCGTGAGCACAGTTTTTTGAATTTTCTTGCGCTGTTGGGCTGTGCGGTTTTCCTGGGGAAAGGAACAGCGTCGAAAAAAAGAGGCAGCCTCGGCCCACCTTGCTCCAGCTCCGAGGCTGCCTCGCCAATTTCATGCATCGTCCGATGCCGAAATAGCGTGCTCATCCTACCTGCCAGGCGCGGAGCCGGCAATCAGGTGAAGTACTTACCCGCGCTCCGTAATAGTCCCGTCAGTCCCGTCCAAATGGCTGGCCTCGCCTGGTCAGTTCCGAGTAAAAGAGACGGCTTGAACAACACACTTCGAGCGCGAGCGGCGGCGTTGAGCGCGATCGTTTTGTGGGGAATTTCCTTCGTCGCAACCAAAGCGGCGTTGCGTGAGATTTCGCCGGTGACGCTCATCTTCATTCGGTTTGCGCTGGGGACCGCGCTGCTGGAGACGATAGTGTGGTTGCGCGGCGGCGGTTGGATGCCTCCGCGCGATGCCTGGCCTGCGCTGGCGCTGATGGGTTTGGTCGGTATCTTCATCCATCAAATGCTCCAGGCCTTCGGCCTGACGCTGACCACCGCCGTCCACACCGGCTGGCTGATCGGGTTGACCCCCATCTGGTCAGCGGCGCTTTCGGCGATGCTATTGAAAGAGCGGTTCGGCGGAATGAAACTGGCGGGGTTGCTCGGTGGATTCGCCGGGGCGATGCTGGTGGTTTCGCGAGGCAAATTGAGCCATGAGACTTTGCAATTGCCCGCGACGCGCGGTGATTTTCTGATCTTGTTGAGCACCGTCAATTGGGCAGTCTATTCGGTCCTGGGCCACGGGACGATCAAGCGCCTCGGGCCGACGCGCGCTGCGGCGGGAGCGATGCTCTTCGGCTGGCTGATGCTGGCGCCGTTGTTTCTGGTGAACCGCGCGTGGCGCGAGTTGCCCCATCTCTCGCCGACGGGCTGGAGCGCGGTGCTCTTTCTCGGTCTCGGCTGTTCGGGCGTCGGTTACTTGTGTTGGTACGGCGCGCTCGAGCGGATTGAAGCCGCGCGCGTCGCCGCATTTCTCTACTTGGAACCGTTTGTGACGTTTTTCGCGGCAGTGATTTTGCTCAACGAACAGGTGACTGCAACAACGCTGATCGGCGGGCTGCTGGTCCTGCTGAGCGTATTCGTGATGCAACGCGCCCCGGGAACCTCTGATGTCTGAAGTCTGAATTAACCACGGATTTCACGGAGTTCACGGAAGATCACGGAAGAGCGGAGAGGGAAGAGCGTAGAGCGTAGAGCGTAGAGGGGAGAGGGGAGAGGGAAGAAGCGATGATTGAACAGGTCAAGAAACCATTGAGCGAAAATGCCGCCAAGGCGGTCGGGCCGGGCGCATTTTGGGAACAGAAGATGCAGTGCCCAGGGTTCCTGTGCCTGCTGTTGACGGTGGCCACACTGTGGGTCTTCTCGTCAGTAGCGCATTATGACTTTGTCAACTACGACGACCCGGACTACGTGACGGCGAATGTCCACGTCCAGCGCGGCTTGACATGGCAGAATGTGGCCTGGGCTTTTCAGACCGGCTACGCCAGCAACTGGCATCCGCTGACGTGGCTATCGCACATGCTGGACTGCCAAATGTTCGGCCAGCGCGCAGGCGCTCAGCATTTGGTTAACGTGGGGTTCCACGTGGCCAACACGCTGCTGCTCTTTATGGTGCTGAGGCGTTTGACCGGCGCCCTAGGGCGGAGCGCGATAGTCGCCGCTTTGTTTGCGCTGCATCCGTTGCACGTCGAATCGGTCGCTTGGATTTCGGAGCGCAAGGATGTGTTATCCGGCTTGTTCTTCATGCTGACGCTCTGGGCGTACGCACGCTACGCCGAAGAGTCCAAACCCTTGAGTCTAATGGCTAAAACCGGTGGGCAGGAGCCAGGGGTCAGGAGCCAGGAATCCAAATCCGGAATCCAGCACCGAAGGCCCCGCAACCCCAATCACGCTCGACGCTATTACGCTCTTACGCTCATCCTCTTCGCCCTGGGCCTGATGAGCAAGCCCATGCTGGTCACGTTGCCGTTCGTCCTCTTGCTCCTGGACTATTGGCCCTTGGGCCGACTCAAAATTCAAGATTCGTCCGCCTTGGCAGGAAGGACCGGCGCGAGCGCGCTGAAACGAAATGCAGGCGGGGAACTCAATGCTCTCGGTTCGCTCATTTGGGAAAAGGCGCCGTTCTTCGCGTTGAGCCTGGTATCGAGCGTCGTGACCTTTGCAGCGCAGCAAAAGGGCGGGGCGGTTTCTACCAGCATTTCGGTCAGCGCGCGACTGGCCAACGCCCTGATCTCTTATGGACGCTATATGGGCAAGGCCTTCTGGCCGGAGAAACTGTCGGTGCTCTACCCGCACCCGAGGCACTGGCCAGCGTGGCAGGTGGTCGCGGCTGCCGCGCTGCTGCTGGCTGTCTCGGCGGGGGCGCTGGCACTGGCGCGGAGGCGGCCCTATTTGGCGGTGGGCTGGTTTTGGTTTGCCGGAACGCTGGTGCCGGTGATTGGAATCGTTCAGGTCGGCATTCAATCCATGGCCGACCGTTACACTTACGTCCCCTTGATCGGATTGCTCATCATGGTGGTTTGGGGAATTGGCGAACTGTTCCCGCAACGCCCGGAGTTGGCTAAACCATTGGCAGCGGCAGCGTGGCTCTTCATAGTTGCGTGCGCGCTCCTGAGCGTGCGGCAACTTCAGCATTGGCGGAACAGTGAAACGCTTTTCCGCCGCGCGGTACAGGTCACGAAGAACAATTACCTCGCTTACAACAATCTTGGCTTTTACCTGTCCGGCCAGGGAAAGATGGAGGAGGCGATGGAGAACTACCGCCTGGCCCTGAAAATCGAGCCCCACTATGAGGATGCTCAAAATAACCTCGGTTACGCGTTAGCTGGCCAGAAGAAATATCCAGAGGCCATCGAGCATTATCAGGCCGCATTGCGGGTCCGTCCCAACCACGTCGAGGTCCACAATAATTTGGGCAACGCGCTGGCGGACATCGGAAAGCTGGATGAGGCGATCGCCCATTATTTGATCGTCCTCAAGCAACAGCCGGACCATGCCGACGCGCACAACAACCTGGGAATCGCGCTGGCCATGCAAGGCAAGCTTGAGGAAGCCATCGGGCACTTTCACGAGGCGATCCGCTGCAGGCCCAACTACGCCAGCGCGCACAGCAACCTGGGGAATGCGCTGGCGGCCCAGCACAAAATGGACGCCGCCATAACCGAATATCAGGAGGCGCTGCGACTCAAGGCTGATGATGCCCAGGCCCACAACAACCTGGCCAATGCGCTGGCGGAGCAAGGCAGACTGCAGGAAGCCGTGGGGCATTACCAGGAGGCCCTGCGGTTGAATGCGGACAATCCGGAGGCGCATTGCAATTTGGGCGCGGTATTGGCCCGTCAAGGCAAGAAAGAAGCAGCGATCGCCCATTTCGAAGCCGCGCTGC
>WNGJ01000906.1_pt1 | contig 28055 bp, 24 predicted proteins | sample 5400611 | NCBI WGS metagenome assembly WNGJ01 (sample SAMN13153375, study PRJNA577476) | soil metagenome | isolation source: 40 cm soil or saprolite under Garry oak tree replicate 1 | place: USA:California | collected 2016-06-15
CCGGACAGCTTGCAGGTGACGTTCGGATGAGCGGCCATGGGAGCCAGCGCTTTCTCCCACGCCTCGTCCCACACGCCGGCCGCGATGCGCGGTTTGGCGGCGTGGTCGATGACGAACCGCATGCCTGGATGCCGCTTCACCGTTTCCAGAGCGGAGGGCAGCTCGCGTGTTCGGACCAGCACGTCGTAGACGAGGCCTGCTTCACCCACCGCCGCGATCCCGCGCTGTACATCATCTTGGAGCAGCCATTCCGGGTCGGGCTCGTCGTGGACCTGGTGTCTGATGCCGACAAGTAAGCTCCCACCCTCGCTCCGTCTCAGCTCTGCAAGCGTATTCGCCACCGACCGATCGGTCAGGTCAACCCAGCCCACCACTCCGACGATGAACTCGTTGTCCGCCGCGGCCTGAAGGAACTCGCGCGTCTCTTCGAGGCTCGAAACGGTCTGGACCACCACCGTGTGATCGATCCTGTTGGCGTCGAGCAGCGGCTTGAGGTCACCGGCGTCGAATCGCCTGCGAATCGGGGTCAGCTCATCGCCGCTCATCCACGGGTAGTCTCGGTGGGCGGGATCCCAGAGGTGGTGGTGGGAGTCGACGACCATCAGGGCACCGGGACCACGGCGGCGAGAAGACCTTCGGCCTTCAGGTCTTCCCACACCACTGCCGGGATCGGCGTGCGGAACGACTCGACGTTTTCTTTGACCTCCTCCACGGCGCGGCACCCCGTGAGCACCGTCGGAATCGCGGGATGACCGAGCGGAAACTGGATTGCTACGGCCTTCTGCGATACACCGTGACGCTCGCAGACGGCTTTGATGCGTGCGGCGCGCTCGACTAACTCGGCGGGCGCGGCCTGGTAGTTGTAGTGCGTGCCGGGTCGCGGGTCGGCCAGGATGCCGCTGTTGAACACGCCTCCCGCGATGATCGCGATCCCGCGCTCGACGCAGAGTGGGAGCAGCTCTTTCAATCCCACCTGGTCGAGAAGCGTGTAGCGGCCGGCGAGAAGGAAGCAGTCGAAGCTCGCCTCACGTGCGAAACGCGCGAGCATCTCCGCCTGGTTCATCCCGGCACCGACCGCCTTGATCGTGCCTTCCTTCCGCAGCCGATCCAGAGCCGGGTATGCGCCTGAGAGCGCCTCCTCGAAATGCTCGTCGGGGTCGTGGATGTGCAAGACGTCGATCCGGTCGATGCCCATGCGGGTGACGCTCTCCTCGACCGAGCGCATGACGCCGTCGTATGAGAAGTCAAAGACGGGGTTGAGCGGCGGCGCGCCAGGAAAAGTGTCGCTCTCCTTCGGCGCCCCCGCGCGGAGCAACCGGCCGACCTTGGTCGCGAGCACGTACTGATCGCGTGGTTTGCTGCTGAGCACCGCCCCCAGGCGCTGCTCCGCCAGACCGTTTCCATACTGTGGCGCAGTGTCAAAAAAGCGAATGCCCGCCGACCACGCGGCCTCGACCACACGGTGCGCCTCGTCATCCGCGAGAGCCTCAAACAGTCCTCCCAGCGGAGCCGTGCCTAAGCCCAGGCGCGTGACGTCCAGCTGGGTTTGCCCGAGCCTGACCAGCTCTGTCGGATTCAGTCCGATGCTCCTGTCGCGACCTGTCTTCGCAGCCATCGCTCGCCGCTGGCGATATGCGCCGTCGCCGCGGCCCGCGCGAGCTCTGGATCGCCGAGCATGATCGCTTCATAGATCAGGCGATGCTCTTCACGCGTGCCGTCCAGGGCGTTGTCGGCGGTCCGTCCGTGCCACAGCCGCACGCGCATCATCCGGGTGGAAAGGCTGGCCAGCAGTGAAACCAGGACCGGGTTTCCGCTTGCCCGTGCGATCACGGCGTGAAACGCTACATCGGCCTCAACCAGCTCTTCCACTCCTTGAGCCTCACGCATCAGCTGGAGGCTTGATCGGAGCTGATTCTTGCCGTCGTCGTCGATGCGCGCGGCAGCAAGGGCCGCGGCCGCCGCCTCGAGAATCCGGCGCACCTCTGACAGGGCCACCGCTGTCTCTCCAAGCAGGAGGTGGCTGACAAATCCGGTGCTCTCCAGCAGCAGGTCGGGCTCGAGGCTGCTCACGTAGGTGCCGTCGCCCTGGCGGACCTCGAGGACACGCAGCTGGGAGAGCGCGCGGACGGCTTCGCGAAGGGAGTTGCGCGAGAGCCCCAGCTGGGCGGCCAGCTCGCTCTCTTTTGGCAGCCGGTCACCTGGACCCCACGCGCCTGACACAATTCGCTCTCGGATCTTGTCGATGGCGTCGTCGGTGACGCTGGGGGCACGGGTGGCGCCTCGTTTGCGCCGGGATCCGTGGGGGGCCAGAGGTCGGAGGTCCGTGGCTTTCATGTGGCTCGAACAGCGTTAATTCGGCCGGTTTGGTTGACAAACATCGGAGCTTCAGCATATAGCTAACGCGATGGGCAGACTCGACGGGAAGGTCAGCGTGATCACGGGCGCCGGCTCGGGCATCGGGCAGGCGAGCGCGGGCCTGTTTGCGCGCGAAGGCTCGCGCGTGGTCGTCTCGGACATCAACCTCACTGCCGCGCAGGCCACGGTCGACGAGATAGTGGAGGCGGGTGGCGAGGCCGTCGCCGAACAGGTCGATGTCACGGACCAAGCGCAAACCGTGGCGCTGGCGAACCGGGTCGCCCAGCGGTTCCAGCGTATCGACGTGCTGTTCAACAACGCCGGGATTCCTGGCGTCGGTGACGTGCTCGAAACCGAGCCCGATCTATTCGACCTCGTGATGAGGGTCAACGTACGAGGCGTCTACCTGATGTGCCGCGCGGTCGTTCCTCACATGATCAAGCAGCGCTCGGGTTCGATCATCAACATGTCGTCGGGGATCGCGGACATCGGTCTTGCCCGGCGGGTCTCGTACGCCGCATCCAAGGGCGCGGTCCTCTCGATGACAAAGTCGATGCAGGTCGACCTCGCTCAGTTCGGAATTCGCGTCAACGCCCTGATGCCTGGGACTATCCTCACGCCTTTCGTCGAGCGCTACCTCAAGGAGTCGTACGCCGACCCGGAAGAAGGCATGGCGTCTATTCGCAAGCGGCAGCTGAGCAGTGAGCTCGGCCGGCCGGAAGACGTGGCCGGAGCTGCGCTTTATCTCGCTTCGGATGAATCAAAGTTTGTGATGGCCTCCGGACTCGTCATCGACGGGGGAATGACCGGCGCCAAATAGTCGCGCGGATACGGTGACCTCTTGAGGTTGACCCGCCGCGACCGCACGATCCTGTTCGCCCCGCTGGTCGTACTTCTTGGTGGATGGCTTGTCTTGCCCGCGGTGCTGGGCCTCTTCGCGACCTTCACGACCTACTCGCCGTTCACAACCGCGGTTCGGCTTTCCGGTTTCGCGAATTACGCCGCCGTCGCCAGGGACCCACAATTTGGCGCGGCGATCCGGAACATCGCCATCTTCACCGCCATCGCAGTGCCGCTCGAGCTGACGATCGGATTCGGGATCGCCTACCTGCTGCGTCGCCCGATGAAAGGGCGGGCTCTGTGGCGGGTGCTCCTCCTGGTCCCCTGGCTCGTCAGCCCGATCGCCGCGGGCGTGATGTGGCACTTCCTCTTCGGCGGCGCCACCGGCATCTTGGACTTTGCTTTCGGCTGGCTCGGGCTCCCCGAGGTCGCCTCCCCCGTTGGCGACCTGCGTTTCGCCCTGCCCGCGGCCGTCGCGGTGGAGGTGTGGAGAGTCGCACCGTTTGTCACCTTCCTCCTTCTGCCGGGATTGGTCTCGATTCCGAACGAGCGATGGGAGGAGGCCACGCTGGCGGGGGCGTCCTGGCTCCAGCAGGTCCGGCACGTCGCGATCCCGGAGCTGCGCACGCTTTTGCTGACGGTTGCGATGCTTCTGATCGGCCTCGCGTTCGGCACGTTCGACACCATCCTCATCCTCACTGGTGGCGGACCCGGAACCGCGACCCTCACACCCGCGCTGTACAGCTACAGCCGCGCATTTCAGATCAATGACTGGCCAGTGGGCGCCGCATCGGGATGGCTGATCGCCGTCGGGGTGATTGCCGTCGGCGTGGTCTATGTGCGCCTCGTCCGTGAGCGCGAGTCGACATGACCCGGCTCATCCTCCTGCTCGTCGCGCTCAGCGCCTTCCTGCTTCCGCTCATCTGGACAGTCCTCGCGGCTTTCGGCCTGCTGCCGGACAACAGCACGACGCCGCCGTCATGGAAGGGGTCGCTCACCTTTGACCATTTCGCTGAGATCGGGGTCGCGGAACCCACCTTCTGGCAGGAGCTGGCGACGAGCACCGCCTCTGCTCTCTGCGCGGCCGCGCTCACCGTCGGTGTCGCTTTCCTTGCCGCCTACGGACTTGCGCGCTCGAACTTCAGAGCCGGACGAACTCTGACTCAGGGATTCCTGGTCCTCGCGAGCCTCCCCGTCATGGCCTACATCATTCCTCTCAGCGACGTGATGCGCCGCGTCCACCTCGTGGACACATTCGCCGGTGTGGTGCTGGCGGAGGCTGCGGTGACCGCGCCGCTTGCCGTGTTCGTCCTGCATGGGGCGCTTGCAAATCTGTCGCCGGAGTGGGAAGAGGCGGCCTTGCTGGACGGGGCGGGGCTTTTTCGGGTCCTGAGCCGGGTCGTCTTTCCGCTTGTCGCCTCGAGCGTCGCCGCGACGGCCATCGTGCTCTTCGTGATCGACTGGAACATGCTGCTGGTGCCGCTCGTGCTCACCTCGGGCGAGATCAAGACGATCCCGGTCGGGATGAGCGACTTTTTCACGTTCGAGCGCGAACTTGACTGGCCGACCGCGGCGGCCGCTCTCGTCGTGTCGCTGGCGCCGCTGGCCCTGCTCGTGGCCGCGTTCCACCGGCTTCTCGAGGGCTTCAGGCTCGACCTTCAAAACCGGTGAGACATCGGATGACTTTGAGCCAAACAACCACTTCGGGGCTTGACAAACCGGCTTTGACCCGCTAAACATCCCATATTCAGCGGATTGGCCACGCGGCCGCATCCACCGGCCTGGTCGAAATTTAGAGGGGAACGAAACACATGAGCCGACACCTGGCGAGAGCCCTGGTCCTGATGGTGGGGGTGGGCCTGATCGCGGCCTGCAGCGGAGGGTCGAGCACGGGCTCGAACCAGCCTTACAGCGGAACGACGATCCGCGTCGTCACCTTCACCGGGCCGCAGATCGCTGAGCCGCTCCAGCGGCGCGCACCCGACTTCGAGAAGCTGACCGGCGCCAAGGTTCAGATCATCACCGTGCCGTTCTCCGACCTCTATCAGAAAGTCCTCACCGACTTCGCGACGAAGACCAACTCGTACGACGCAACGGTCTTCGACCCGCAGTGGATGGGCGACTACGTGCCGCCCGGTTACCTCGAGGACCTGACCGATAGGGTCCAGAAGGACTCGGCGCTGCAGTGGAACGACATCGCTCCGTTCTTCCGCGACTTCAGCGCGACGTTCAAGGGCAAGGTCTACACGATTCCCCTGGACGGCGACTTCCAGATGGTCTACTACCGCAAGGACATCCTGCAGCGCGACGGGGTCAAGCCCCCCGAGACATGGCAGGACTACATCAACGTCGCCAAGCAGTACCAGGGCAAGGATCTAAACGGCGACGGCAAGCCCGACTATGGCTCATGCCTGGCGATGAAGCGCAGCGCGCAGTCCTACTGGGCCTGGATTTCGATCGCGGCGGCTTACCTCCAGAGCCAGGGGACAAAGCAGGGCACGTTTTTCAACACGGACAACATGCAGCCGCTGACGAACAACCCGGCGGCCGCCGCGGCGCTGGATGTCTACAAGCAGCTGTCCAAGATCGGTCCTCCGGACCAACTCAACAACGACGTCGGCGACTCGCGCGGTCTCTTCGTGACGGGTCGCTGCGCGCTCTCCCTTGACTGGGGCGACATCGGCACGCTCGCCATCGACACCACGCAGTCGAAGGTCGCTGACAAGGTCGGCGCGATCATCCTGCCGGGCTCGAAGCAGGTCCTCGACCGCTCGACCATGCAGCTGGTCACGTGTAACTCCACCCTCTGCCCCTACGCTGTCAACGGCGTGAACCACGCGCCTTTCGCGGCTTTCGGCGGCTGGTCGGGCGCCATCAACAAGGCAGCACCCGCCAAGACCAAAGACGCGGCGTTCGCGTTCCTGTCCTACATGTCGCAGCCGGCCCAGTCCGGCGAGGATGTGACGATCGGCAAGACGGGCTTCAACCCGTACCGCACCTCGCACTTCAGCAAGCAGGACGCGTGGACGAAGGCCGGGATGAGCACCGCTGCGGCGACGGACTACCTGGGCGCCATCCAGTCCAGCCTGCAGAGCCCGAACATGGTGCTCGACCTACGTATCCCGCAGACGTCTTTCTACCAGCAGACTGCGCTCGACACCGCGCTCGCGCAGTTCCTGGCGGGAGAGATTTCGGCCAGCCAGTGCATGACGCAGATCACCAACCAGTGGAACTCGAAGACCGACGAGGTCGGCCGCCAGTCGCAGCTGGACGCCTACAAAGCCAGCCTGAGCATCACGAAGTAGCGACAAGGGCGGCGAGGCACGCACCTCGCCGCCCTCACTATTCCATTCAGTGCCAGGACCTGATGAAAAGGATTCCGCCTCCATGAGCAGCCTCACGTCCCCACGCACATTGCGTGTGGCCGCCGCCGCGCGCTGGAGCCCGATCGGCCGCAGGCTCGATCGCAATGCCGGGGCAGTGTTCATCCTTCCGGCCGTGGTGGTCATCCTTGCGTTCTCGATCTTTCCGTTGCTGGCGTCTCTCTACGTATCGCTGTCACGACTCAGCTTCTCGCAGGGTGGCGTCGAGCTCAAGTTCGTCGGTTTGAACAACTACGCGAAGCTCTTGTTTGGCATCGACCGGACGCACTTCCTCGGCGTGATCGCGCCGATCTCGCTCCTCGGCGGAGCCGTGCTTGTCGCGGGCTATGGGCTGATCGGCTTCCTTCTGTTCCGCTACGCACGGCATCCGGGCCGCACTGTGGGCGGGCTCATTGGGCGAGCTGTCACGGCGACCATCGCGGGCGCCGGCCTGTGGCTCATCGTCTCCACGATCCTCAGCAGCGGCCGGCCGGGGACGCTCGTCGTGACCCTCGTCTACGTCGGCGTCGACGTGTCCGTCCAGTACCTGCTCGGTCTCGGCCTGGCCCTTCTGGTCGTCCAGCAGCTTCCCGGCCGGCGCTTTTTCCGCGTGGTCTTCCTGCTGCCGATGATGATCACGCCGGTCGGGGTGGCCTACCTGTTCCGGATGCTCGCGGATACGAGCAAGGGACCGCTTTATCCGCTGTGGGCCCATTTCGGGTTGACCGACGTGTCATGGGTCACCAACCCCTGGGGGGCGCGGATGGCCGTGATGATCGGCGACGTCTGGCAGTGGACCCCCTTCATCTTCATCGTCCTGCTGGCTGCGATCGAGACCCTGCCGCACGAGCTGGTCGAAGCTGCGGTGGTCGATGGCGCAAACCGCTGGCAGGTCTTCTGGAGAATCACGTTCCCGCAGATCTTGCCCGCGACGGCGACGGTCGTTCTGATCCGCATCATCGAGGGCTTCAAGATCATCGACCTGCCCAACGTACTCACCAATGGTGGGCCGGGAACCGCCACCGAGTCGCTTACCCTGCACGCGTACACGATCTGGCGGGCGCTCGACATCGGGGGCTCCGCCGCCGTGGCCTACATGCTGCTCATCGTCGTGACCTTCGTCGGCGTGTCCTACGTCAACCTTTTCCGCCGTCGCGTGACGGCGGCGGCCTAGCAGAAATGGCGATGAGCCGGCGGCGCCGCCAATCGGTCTCGATCAACACGCTGTCCTTACCCACCATGACGCTCTCCTACGTGCTGCTGCTCGCGTGGACGATCGTGGTCCTCTTCCCGCTCTACTGGCTCGCGATCACATCGTTCAAGACGCCACTCGACGTCAACAGCGGGCCTTTCTACATCCCGTTCCGAGACTTCAAACCGAACCTCGACTCGTGGCGCTACATCTTTGTCGATCTGGGCGAGGACACCTTCCGCCCTTACCTCAACACGGTGGTGGTCGGGCTCACGAGCACCGCGATCACGGTGCTCCTGGGCTCGATGGCAGCCTACGGCCTGGTGCGTATGCGCTACCGGGTGAGTGTCGGTGCGATTGCTTCATTCGCTGTCGGCGTGGCGATCGCGATCGTCGTCCTGATCTTCCACGGACCCTGGCCGGTTGCCGCCGCGGCCGGGTTCGCGGTTTTCGTGCTGCTTCTTCAGACTGTCGCCAAGCGCTCGAGACGAGCAGTAGGCAATGACGACATCGCGTTCTGGATGATCTCCCAGCGCATGCTGCCGCCGGTCGCGGTCGTGATCCCGATCTACATCTTCTTCCAGCAGCTGCAGCTGCTCGACACGTGGGCTGCGCTGATCATCACCTATGTCGCCTCGCACCTTCCCATCGTCGTCTGGCTGATGCGCGACTACTTCCAGAGCGTGCCGGTCGAGTTGGAGGAAAGCGCGGCCATCGATGGGGCATCGCCGTACCGAATCTTCCGGTCGATCGTGCTCCCCCTCGCGGTCCCAGGCCTGGTGGCAACGTTCCTCTTCGTCCTCGTCTTCGCATGGAACGAGTACCTGATCGCGCTGTTCCTAACCAGCGCGAACGCGCAGACCTTACCGATGACGGTCGCTGCGCAAAACGCGACGCGAGGACCGCAGTGGTGGTACATGTCCGTGCTGATCCTGATCATGATCGGGCCCGTGATCGCCATGGCGATCGCGCTCGAGCGCTACATCGCGCGCGGCCTGCTGGTCGGTGCGGTGAAGGGATAGAAATTGCGCCGCATCATCAGCGCCACCTCGCATGACATCCGGTTTCCTACCTCTCGAACCCTTGCCGGCTCCGACGCTATGCACAAGGCGCCTGACTATTCAGCGGCGTACGTCGTGCTGAGAACTGATGCGGATGACCAGCTTGAAGGCCACGGCCTCACGTTTACCGCCGGGCGAGGCACCGAGGTGTGCGTCGCTGCGATCAATGCGCTGGCGCCGCTCATCGTCGGGAAGACGCTGGAATCAATTACGTCCGACATGCGCGCGTTCTGGCACGCCGTCACCGGCGAGGAGCAGCTGAGATGGCTTGGTCCAGAGAAGGGTGTGGTCCACCTCGCCGCGGCAGCGCTCGTGAACGCGGTCTGGGACCTGTATGCGAAGGTTGAACGCAAGCCGCTCTGGAAGCTGCTTGTCGACATGAGCCCAGAGCAGCTCGTCGCATGCATCGACTTCCGCTACATCAGCGACGCCCTGACGCCAGAAGAGGCGTTGGCGATTCTCGAGCGCATGCAGCCGACGCGCGCCAAGCGCGAGGCGGAGATGCTTCGCGCCGGGTACCCCGCCTACACGACATCGGCAGGGTGGCTCGGCTACTCGGACGAGAAGCTTCGAAGGCTGTGTCGCGAGGCGGTCGCGCAAGGCTGGACGCACGTGAAGATGAAGGTCGGAACGAACCTCGATGACGACGTCCGCCGGGCACGCATCGTTCGCGAGGAGATCGGATCGGAGCGTCACCTGATGATGGATGCGAACCAGGTCTGGGAGGTGGGGGACGCCATCGCGAACATGAAGGTGCTCGCCGAGTTCGATCCCTACTGGATCGAGGAGCCGACCAGCCCGGATGACGTGCTCGGCCACGCCACGATCGCGCGCGCGATCGCGCCGATCAAGGTCGCGACGGGCGAGCACTGCCAGAACCGGGTGATGTTCAAGCAGCTGCTCCAGTCGGAAGCGATTGGCTTCTGCCAGCTCGACGCCTGCCGCCTCGGAGGAGTCAACGAGGTGCTGGCAGTCCTGCTTCTGGCGGCGAAGTTTGGGGTGCCGGTCTGCCCGCACGCGGGCGGCGTGGGCCTGTGCGAGTACGTCCAGCACATATCGATCTTCGACTACATCGCGGTGAGCGGGTCGCTCGAGAATCGAGTGCTCGAGTACGTCGAGCACCTGCATGAGCACTTCCTCGACCCGGTGGTGATTCGCGGCGGGCGATACGTCGCACCAAGCGCGCCGGGCTACAGCATCGAGATGCGCCCGGAGTCGATCCGGGAGTATGAGTTCCCGTCAGGCCCGGCGTGGTCGGACGCGGCAGGCGGTCGGCAGTCGGCCTAGCGCGTGGGCTTTGGCGGCAAAAACGCGGAACCAAGGTCGGTAAGACGCCCGTTTGACGCCAAAAACGCGGAATGAGACTGCTCCTTGCGACCCAACCTAGACTGACCTTGTGTCTCCGATCAACCGATCCGTCGTGGGCAAACTACCCGCGGAGTCGACCAGCTTCATTGGTCGGCGTCGATTGCTCGCCGAGGTCAAGGCCGCATTCGCCAATACCCGCCTGGTCACTTTGGTGGGACCTGGGGGTGTCGGCAAAACCCGACTCGCCCTGCGCGCAGCCGCCGATCTCCGCCGTACGGTGCGCGACGGCGTCTGGTTCGTCGACCTGGCCGGCCTCGAGGATCCTCATCTCGTAGCCAAGACCGTAATCACCAGCCTGGGCCTCGCGGACAAGTCAGGTCAGTGGCCGACATCTCTCCTGGTCGCTCACCTTGCTTCTCGCGAGGCGTTGGTGATCCTCGACAACTGCGAGCACCTGCTCGATTCCATCGCCGTCCTTGCCGATGTCGTCTTGAAGGAAGCCCCCGGAGTTCGCCTCCTTGGGACGAGCCGCCAGCCGTTGGGCATCTCCGGTGAGCGTTTGCTCCAGGTGCCTCCGCTGACTCTGGAGGGCGAGGCGGGCACTGCGCATTCCGAGGCCGCGGCGCTGTTCGTCGCCAGAGCTGCGGATGCGGGCATCGAGCTCGACGACTCAGATGCCACCCGGCAGCTGGTGCTTGATCTGTGCCGCCGCCTCGACGGGATGCCCCTGGCGCTCGAGCTGGCGGCCGTGAGGCTGAGGACGATCGGACTCGAGGAGCTGATCGAAAGGTTGGGCGACCGTTTCGCGCTGCTTACTGGCGGCAGCCGCGCGGCTCTCCCTCGGCAGCAGACGCTCATGGCGGCAATCGACTGGAGTCACGATCTATTGAGCAACCCCGAAGCGGCCCTGTTGCGCCGGTTGGCGGTCTTTCATTCGGACTTTGGGCTTGACGCCGCGGAAGCAGTCGCGACTGGGACCGGCATCGAACCAGCAGCGGTGCTCGAGGTCCTGTCCAGCCTGATTGAGAAGTCGTTTATCGCCCGGCTGGGTTCAGCCGCTACTGCTCGTTACCGGCTCCACGAGACGATGCGCGAGTACGGGCTGCTCAAGCTGCGCAAAGCAGATGAGGAGGCGATGGCGATCAAAGCCTTCGTCGGCTTCTACTCGGATCTATGCAAGCTGGCGGAGGGGGCCGTCCAATCACCTCATCTCGTGGAGTGGCTCAAGCGGCTCGACGGCGAAGCTGACAATCTTCGCGCAGCTCTCAAGGATTGCCTCAACGGACCCGACCACGCCGTCGGCATGTCCATGGTCGGCTCGCTTCTGTGGTACTGGACCGCGCGCGCTACAAGTGAAGGGGCGTACTGGCTCGACGCCTTTCTCGAGCGCCGAGATGACGTCGATGTCGCGGCTCTGGCGCGTGCGCTCTACGCGCGCGGCTTCGTGGCCATGGCACAGGGGGACGCTGCGGCAGGTCAGCCCCTCGTGATCGAGGCCGAGGTAATGGCACGAGCAATGGGCGATGTTTCGCTCGAGGTACGAATCCTCGCTGTGTCCGCGGCTTTCCACGCAATGAGCGGCGACGTAGAAGGTGCCGAGGCCGGGCTACTCGCCGCAAAGGCCCTCACCCCCGGGACTGATGATGCCGGCGCCGACGCGACACTTGCACTGACCGACGGGTTCCTGGCTCTGCTTGCCAAGGACCTGGAAAGGTCAGGTCGGGTCTACTCCGAATGGGCCCCGCGCCTCCGGCATCGCGGTGACGTCCAGACACTCGGCTACCTCCTTGCGACCTACGGCTTCTCGCTCCTCCAGAAAGCGCAACCGGACAAGGCCAGGCCGGTCTTGACGGAGGCCCTGGAAATCGAGCGCCACCTGGATAACCGGGACAACGTGCTCTACATGCTGGACGGTTTGGCCAGCCATGCGGCCATGGTCGGAGAGCTCCGGCGGGCCGCAAGGCTGCTGGGCGCCGCGCAAAGCCTGCAGGACGAGACGGCGACTCGGCTGATGCCACACGTGGAAGTACTGATCAAGCAAGCGCGAGAAACAATTTCCAATTCGCTTGGCACTCCAACCCTGGTCTCCGAGATGCAAGCTGGCAAGCACATGACGAGGGATGACGCGATCGCTTTCGCACTCGACGAGAAGAAGGCCGCCCGTCCTGGCGCTCATCCGGCGAAGCCCGGCGCGATGCCGCTCACGAAGCGGGAGTTCGAGGTTGCCCGGCTTATCGCCGAGGGCCTCAGCAACAAGAAGATCGCCTCGCGTCTATTCCTGTCTGAGCGGACGGTCGAGACGCATGTGTCCAACATCCTCAACCACCTCGGAATCAACTCCCGGGTCGAGATCGCCGGCTGGGTGGCGCAAGAGGCGAGTCCCGCCTAGTACCTCCGCGACCTCATAGACCCTGGCCGCAGGCAGCAGTGCAATTTCGAGGAGTTGGTGGACCGCCTCGTGGCTATCCGCCCTCAAGATGCATGAGAGCCGGCCCTCATCCGAGACGTAAACGGCGCTCAGGATCTGGCGGGTGGGTTTGTCGCCCTCAAAGCGCCGGCAGGCCGCCTCAAGGCTCTGAGCAATCCACGAAATGTCGGTACCTGCCCTCACCCGCAACCTGACTTCGGCCAAGTAGTGCCTCATCACAAGCCACTTTGCGCGAGGCGCTAGCGCGTCTCGTCGGTACGGGTACGGGTTCACCACGTAGCGATGTCGCTGCTCATCGACTACGTGGTCAATCCGTGCTGCCCCTGATGGCGCCGGCCCGCCTCCTGAGGATGCTGGTCTCAGGGCAATGAATGGCCCGCAATCAGCACAAGAAAAGGAGTGCAAGAACGTGATCGATACGAAACGGACGACCAACGGCCACGCTGCCCCGGCCTCGCAGACTTTGGTGGGGTACTCGTCGAAAACCAGCGCCCGGGACGGGTCTCGGATGAACTATTCGAGGGTGATCGGAGCGCTCTTCCTGGTGGGTTTTCTCACCTACGGAATTGGAACCGGGATTGTGACCTCAATGGTCGCCGGCTCCAACTTTCTCTCCACGATCGCCGCAAGCGCCTCGTTGCTGGTAGCCGGCGCCTTTTTGATGTTCGTGAACACCGGGGTCGATGTGGCTAAGGCGGTGCTGATCTTCCCGATCCTGGAGAAGCACAGCAAGAGAACCGCGCTGGCCTACCTCGCGACGATGATTGTCGAAGTCGTCCTGTTGGACCTCGGCGTGGTCGCTCTCCTGGTGATCGTTCCCCTGGCCAAGCATGCTGGCGACGCCGGGGCGCAAACCCTGGGGACAGTCCTGGTTCAGACCAACCTGATGGCTTACCAGCTCGGCGAGATGGTGCTGGGAGTCGGCGCCATCTTCCTCTGCGCACTGCTGTACCGCACCCGTCTGATCCCCCGATGGCTGGCGATTTCAGGCCTCATCGGCTACCCCTTTCTGGCCGCGGGAACCATCGCCGAAATCTTCGGGGTGCACATCGGCCTGTACCTGACGATTCCCGGTTTCTTCTTCGAAGTAGTGATGCCACTGTGGCTGATCTTCAAGGGCTTCCAGCCCGACGCCTACCGTGGGCCGCGCGTGGCGGAATCGGCCGCATAGTCGCATCGCGATAGAAAATTCTCAGGCGCCGAGCTCATCAGGGGCTCGGCGCCTTTCAGCATGGCCATGAAACGGCTGCAATCAAGTTGACGGCCTAAATGCGGCAACAGGACAGAAAGTCCATCTCGCGATCGATGCGCGCACAGGGGCCTTGATCAGCGCCTGACAAGATTTTGCTTCACGCAACGTTGACCTAGGATTCACGCCCACTGACCAGCGGAGGGAATTGTGAACCGCCTCCTGAATCGATCAATCGTTCGGAAGTGCGTGGTCGCCGCGGTGGTGGTCGCGCTCAACGCCATTCCAGCTCACGTCGCAGCCAGCACGACTTCGCTCAACTGGGAACAGGTGCCCACGAACGTCGCGCCGCCAGGGCGCGAGTACGCGGTAATGAGCTATGACTCGCTGCGCGGCCGCACGGTTCTGTTCGGGGGCGACACCGTCCAACCTGGCAGCAGCTCTCCTCCCGCTCCGTACTTTGCGGACACGTGGGAATGGGATGGCGGATCGTGGGTGAACCGAACGCCTGCCATCTCGCCGCCCGCTGTGAGCGCAGGCGCGATGGCCTACGACAGCAATCGAGGTGTTTCCGTCCTGTTCGGCGGATCACCATCGTCCGGCTACCCGACCGCCGGCACATGGGAGTGGGACGGCATCTCGTGGACGCAGCGAACGCTCGCGGTGTCTCCGACCGGGCGGGCGTGGCACGCGATGGCCTATGACTCGGCGCATGGTCAGGTCGTTTTGTTTGGGGGCAACGGTGGCGGCAACACAATGGCCGACACGTGGACCTACGACGGAACACATTGGCTGCAGCTCTTCCCAGCCACCTCACCGCCCGCCCGGTTTGGCGCCACGATGGCGTTCGACTCTGTCCGCAGCAGAATCGTCCTCTTCGGCGGGTACAGCAACGGCAGTCGCTTAAACGACACCTGGGAGTGGGACGGGATCACGTGGACGCAGCGGGTCTCAATCGCCACTCCCCAACTGCGTGCATTCACATCGATGGTGTTCGATTCACACGTCGGTAAGACCATCTTGTTCGGGGGCAATCACCTCCGGCCGCTCGACCTGGGTCCCATCAACGACACCTGGCAATGGGACGGCAACCAGTGGACCGAGCTCTGGCCAGATGCCGCGCCAATTGCCCGGCTAGGCCAAACGATGGCTTTCGACTCCGCACGCGCCCGGAGCGTGGTTTTCGGTGGGACCAACGCCTCTACGCCGCCGGTTTTCTATACGGATACCTGGGAGCTTGGCACAGGCATCACGACACCAGCTGGAAACCCAGACTTGAAGTTCACACAGGCTAGTTCCTTCCGACCCACAGTGGTCGGAACGACCAGCGATTTCGCCGCCGTACGGTTCGTCAGCTCAGGCACCGGCCCAGTGTTGATCAGCTCGATGACCATGTCCAGTGACTTCGCCATTTCAGGCACCGATTGCCCGCTCGCGCCCAACCCACTGGCGGCAACCTCCGTTTGCATCGTCCTCGTGACTTTCACCCCCACCGCTGTCGGAACTAGATCTGGCACGCTGGTCTTGAACAACAACGGACCCGTGGGCTCTGTGTCGGTAACGCTTTCCGCCGAAGGCAGGCCGATTCCGACCAGTCTCACGATCGCGCCAACCTCTGCCACGTACGGGGGCACGGCGACGGTCCTCGCGACCCTGACCGCAAATGGATCGCCTTTGCCGGGGGCTTCAGTCAATTTCACAATTTCCAACGGCAGCTCGGCGACCGCAACGACCGACTCGACCGGCGTTGCGACCTGGTCGGGCGCGAGCGTGGCGGGGCTGCACGCAGGCCCCCATTACGGGGACATCCAGGCCACCTTTGCCGGAGACGACACCCATCTCGGGAGCTCGAGCGGCGCTTTCGGGGGCTATCTCCTCGTGGGTCAGCCTGGGTCGCTCGCCTATGCCGGCGACTTCTACGTCGCGGACACCGCCGGGGTGCACGTGGCGGTTGTTGTCGACCAGCGCTCGCCGGCTTCTGACCCACAGTTCATCGATTTCTCGGTGTTTCCCGTCTGGGCGAACTTTGATGTCGTGGGACCCGGCGGAAGCTCAACCGTTCAAGCCCAGATCGTGGACGATACGAGCTGGTCTTCGACCGGCCGTGGCGTGGCCTCCGCAACACTGCCGCCTCTCGCCGATGGCGCATACACCGTGACCGCACGGGTGCTCTCGTACTACGACTTGAGCGCCACAAGGCAGCTCTTCGTGAGCGATGACAGCCGGGTGGCGATTGTCTCCTCACCATCCAAAGGCGCCTTCGTGAGCGGCGCGGGAGCAATCCCAGCCGATCCATCCGCAAACACCGCCGACCCGCGCGGATATTTCGGTTTGCAGCTTGTCCCCAGCCATCCGCTGCGTGGATCAATGGTTTACGCCTACCGGGCGAATATGGCCGTCGGTGGAGGAGTGGTTCGTGACGTCGACGTCTGGGTCACGAGCACTGACGTAACCTCCGTTTCGGGCGCCCAGTCCACCGGTCACTTCAGCGTTACTTTCGTCGACTCGTTAACGGGTCAGACCTATTCCGCTTTGGGCTTCGCCGGAGGCACGTTCACACTCTCGGTGGTGGACGGCGGCGCCAAATCTGTCGACACTTTTGGATTGGTGTTGAACCGCCCCGACGGTTCAGTTTTCCACTCCACCGCAGCGCTGGATCGCCGCGGAAAAGTTCAGCAGGTGCCGATTGCACTTGGCAGCATAATGAGCAACCTGTAACGCGCTAACCGCGGGCGAGCACGGTTTTGAGCTGCGGGACGGAGATGTTCCCGCCGCTCAGGATCAGCGCCACGCGCTGACCCTTGAGGCGTGCCTTGAGCGCGAATGCGGCGGCTACGGCGGCCGCGCCCGCTCCCTCGACCAATGTCCGGTTGCGCTCCAGTAAGAAATGGACTGCATCCGAGATGGCGTCGTCGGAGACGAGGATGAAGTCGTCAAGAAGCCTGCGCAGGATTTGCTGCGGCAGCTCAAATGGCATTCTCGTCGCCAGACCTTCCGCCCACGTGGTGTTGGCTGCGTCGACTCTCTTGCCGGCTCGCCATGAAAGGCAGGCGGACGGTGCGTTCTCGGACTGGACGCCGATCACCTTGATCTTTGGGTTGATGGCCTTCGCGACGATGCTCGCGCCCGCGGCGCCGCTTCCGCCTCCGATCGGCACGATGATGACGTCGATTTCCGGCTCCTCGCTGAGAATCTCGAGGGTATGCGTTCCTACGCCGGCGATCAACAGCGGCTCGTTGCCCGAATGAATGTATCGGTAGCCGTGGTCGGCGGCGAGCTGCTCGCACACTTCACGGGCATCGTCGAAATCCGCTCCAACCAGTCTCACGGTCGCACCGAGCTCCTGCATCGCCTCGACCTTGCCGGGGTTGGCTTTCTCGGGCGCACAGATGATGGCTTTGACTCCGAACAGCCTCGCTGCATAGGCGACGGACTGGCCATGGTTTCCAGTGGACGCCGCGATGACACCGACTTCGCGCTCGGCATCGCTCAGCTGAGAGATCAGGTTGACGCCGCCTCGGACCTTGAACGCTCCGGTCGGGAGTTGGAACTCATGCTTGAGGAAGACATCCGCGTCAACGGCCTCGCTCACTGAAGGCGATCTCCGCAGTGGGGTGCGAGCGAGATGCGGTCGAATTCGTGCCGCCGCGGCAAGCACGTCTACAAACGTTGGCTCAGCCCATTTCCCCGCACTGTCCTGGCTCACGATGAAATCAACTCGAGCATATCCTGCATCGCGCCGGGACCTTGGCGAGGCCGGCGGCAGCTCAGCGGTAGGATTGGACCGGAAGCCAGAGATGGAACTACGGAATGTAAGGGGGTTTCTGGCAGTCGCGGAGGAGCGGCACTTCGGCCGGGCGGCCGCGAGCCTCAATCTCACGCAACCCGCCCTCACCCTGCGGATTCAAAGCCTGGAACGGGACCTCGGGGTTCAGCTTCTCGAGCGAAATTCGCGGGAGGTGCGGCTGACAACAGCAGGCGAAGCTCTCCTCACACACGCTCGGACGCTTGTGCATGAAGAGGATCGGACCATCCGAGAGATGAAGGATCACGCCGCGGGACTGACAGGTCATCTGCGCATTTCTTATTTGACCCTGTGGGACGTGGGGCTTCCGGCCACCATTCTTGGTCAATTTCGTTCGCGATACCCCGCGATCAAACTCGAGATGACGACCGGCTACTCGCAGATGAATCTGGACCGGCTTCTTGCCGGCGAGCTCGAGTTCGCGTTCGTCGGGGTGGCGATTGGAGAGCGTGATGGGATTGCCATACGTCCACTGGATCGACACGAGATCGTTGTGGTCATGATGCCGAGCCACCATCTGGCGGGAACGGAGTGCATCCCGATCGAATGCCTCCGAGGTGAGCCGATGCTCTCGGTTTCGGCGGGTGTGAATGGGCCTCTTGCCTCGGCCGCCCTTGAATGGCTCACCAAGTACACGGGTGAGCCGCCCAATGTCGTCCGAGAGGAACCGCCAGATCAGATCACCGCAGCCCTTGCGCAGTCAGGCAACGCGATCGCCTTGATGACGGTGCATCGCGCCTCCCTGGCCCAGGCAGACGGTCTTGTCTACCGGCGATTATCGCCTTCCCCGTTGATCGAATATGGGGCGGCGTACCCCCGCGAGAACCAGTCGCCGGCGCTGGCAAATCTCCTCAAGACGGTCGAAGACCTGGCGCCACCTCTGCCGGCGGATCTGCCGCCTGGTACTGAGCTCCTGGGGGCACGACAGGCGCACGGGGGCAACACCGCCGGATAGACCTAAGCGGTAGCGCCGGTGGGCCTGCGAAGGTGGATGAAAATCAGGACGCTGCTCACCAGCAATGCCGGCACATACATGGTCACGATGACCCAGTTCACGCCGAGCGGATACGTGAACACGCTGAAACGCATCGACTGAATGATGGCGTTCACCGTGTCGAGCAATCCGATCACCAGGCAAATCCAGACCAGCGGAATGGCGGCTGACATGCGACGCCGCAAGGCAACCAAAGCCGCCAGGGCCAGTACAGCCGTGGCCATGTCGCCATACCCGATCATCGTGCGAAATTCCATCGGGACGGCGGAAGCAACGGCGCCCGGCGCGAGGATCGTGCCGCCGACGATGCGAAAAGCGTGGATCCAGACCAGTGGCACCAACGCCGCCTCGCGCGGCAGTCGCGCAAGCCGGGGAGCGCCGTACCACCATGCGATCAGCGCGTAGGCGACGAGGCTGAAAGTGAACTGGATTCCAAAGAGGACGATCGGTTCCATGCTCGGTGTAACAGGAGGGTAACCGAACGATGGCGGTCACACCCGACCTTCGTAAAGACCCCTGACGGCGGCACTAGTTTCGGTCACACTCCCGGGGTGATTGCCAATGCCGAGCGAGTCCTGCAAGACGTCTTCGGGCTCCACTCTTTCCGCCCTGGGCAGGCGGATGTCGTGGCCGCGATGCTCGACGGCCGGGACGTCCTGTCGGTGGCGCCGACCGGTTCGGGAAAGAGCATCAGCTACTGGGTGCCTGCCGTCGTCGAAGGCGGGCTGACCCTGGTCGTCTCGCCGCTCATCGCGCTGATGAAGGACCAGGTCGACCGCCTCACCGAACGTGGAGTCCCCGCGACGTTCATCAACTCGTCGCTCGATCGCGCGGAAGACGCGGAAAGGCTCAGGCAGGCGTTCGCGGGCGCCTACCGGTTGCTATTCCTGGCTCCGGAGCGCCTCGGCCGCCCCGGGTTCATGAGCCGTTTGGCACAGCTTCGCGTCCGCCGCATCGTCGTCGATGAAGCGCACTGCATCTCGACGTGGGGCCACGACTTCCGCCCTGATTACCGCCTCCTCTCGGAGGCAGTGGAAGCCAGCGGCCGGCCGCCGGTGGCGGCTTTCACCGCGACAGCAACTCCTCAAGTTCGGGCGGACATCGTGACCAGCCTCAACCTACGCGACCCCTTCATCTCGGTCACCGGTTTCAACCGTCCGACGCTGACGCTTTCGGTAATCCGCTGCCGGGGCGACCGCGCGAAGCGTGAGCAGCTGCAGGCGCTGCTCCATGACCGGTCGCAGCGCGCGCTGGTTTATGTGGGCACGGTGGCGGCAGCCGAAGAGGTGGCCGCAGAGCTTGGCGCTGCCCGCTACCACGGCCGCCAGGATGCCGAGGCTCGACGCCGCGTGCAGGACGATTTCACCACGGGAAAGTCTCAGGTCGTCGTCGCAACTTCCGCATTCGGGATGGGCGTCGACATCCCGGACATCCGGCGGGTGATTCACTACCACATGCCCGGCAGCCTGGAGGCCTATTACCAGGAAGCCGGTCGCGCTGGGCGAGATGGCCGGCCGGCGGAGTGCACCCTTCTCTACAGCCCGGCCGACCGCGACCTTCAGGCGTACTTCATCGAGCAGTCAGGGCTGGAAGACGGCTCACCGCTGAAAAACCATGGCTATGCGCGGCTGGCGCAGATGATGGCCTACGCCGAGCAGCGCGAATGCCGCCACGCCCGCATCGCGGATTACTTCGGCGAAGAAGGCGTCGCAAGACGATGCGGCGCTTGCGACAACTGCCTCGCGGCGGCGCCGCCGGAGGAGCCTGTGCCGTCAGAAGCTGTGCAGGCCGGTTTGCGGGCAATCGCTCGTTTCACCGGCCGCGTCGGCCTCGCCAACGTGGCCGCTGTGCTGGGTGGCCGGCAGACAAAGTGGTCGAAGGCGCAGGCCTGGGTGGAGCAGCTCCCCTTTCACGGCGAGCTGCGCGGCTGGAAGGAGGACCGCATCAAGCTGCTGCTGGCCGAGCTCATCGCGGGTGGATTTGCCCGTCAGAGCGCCGGTGAATACCCAGTCGTCGAGCTGACGTCCGCGGGCCGGGATGCTTTGGTGGAGAGGACGATTCCAGCGCTGACGTTGCCTGCGGAAGCGAAGAAGGTCGGGCTCTCGGACGCCCCGGCGGAGACGGTGGAGCGGCTCCGCCGCTGGCGTCTCGAGACCGCCCGCGCAAGCGGTGTGCCGGCATACGTGATCTTCCATGACTCAACGCTGAACGCTATCGCGGCCGCGCGGCCCTCGAGCCTGGTGGATCTGCTGCGTGTTTCAGGAGTGGGCGATTCGAAGCTTCGAAAGTACGGCGAGGAAGTGCTCGAGGTGCTCAGAGGGTCGCCCGCCTGAGCCGCAAAGGGAGTATTTCGTCGGGCCGGCTCACAGACGTGCGTGCCCTCACGTTCGACGTCTTTGGCACCACGGTGGATTGGCGTTCAGGAGTCGCCGCCGAGGCTCGGCGCCTGGGCGCGCTGAGTGGCGTGAACGGTGACTGGGAGCGGCTGGCTGATGCCTGGCGTGGGTTGTACATCCCGTCGATGAATCGGGTCAGGCGAGGCGAGCTGCCGTGGACCAACTTCGATCGGCTTCATCGGATTTCACTGGATCAAGTCCTGCGGGAACTTGAGTTAGAAGGGTTCGATTTGGACGCACGCGAAGAGCTGAGTCTTGCGTGGGAACGCCTGCCACCATGGCCCGACGCGGCCCGCGGACTTACGCGTCTGGCCGGGCGCTTCATCGTGACGACCCTGTCGAACGGCAATCGATCCCAGCAGGCCGCGCTCATCCGCTTCGCCGATTTGCCCTTCCAGCGCCTGCTGTCCGCCGAGGACTTCCGCCATTACAAGCCTGACCCGGAGGTCTATCTGGGCGCGGCATCTTCGCTGGGGCTTGAGCCATACCAGGTCATGATGGTGGCGGCGCACAAGCCAGACCTGCGTGCCGCCCAGGCTGCGGGCATGGGGGCGGCATTCATCGAGCGTCCACTGGAGAAGGGACCAGGCGGAAGCGCGGATCTGCTGCCTGACCCGGAAGCGGATATTCAGGCCCGGGACTTCATGGACTTAGCCGATCAGCTCGGCTGTCCTTAGGCGCCAGCAGCAGCTTGCCCATGGTTTGGCGCGAGCTCAACATCGCCAGCGCCTGCGCCGCTTCGACAAGTGAGAAGGTGCGACCTGGCGGCGCGACGCGCCCTGAGCGCAACAGGCCGGCAGCGGCCGCAGCCAGCTCGGCAAGGCGATCGGGGTCGGCGCTCCGCAGCATGCCCAGCGAGAAAGGCAGGATTCCGACATTCCGCCGCCGCAGCGCATCAAAGGACGGAATCTGCGGCACCTGGCCGGAGGAAGCACCGAACAGCACGATCCGGCCAAGCGGCCGCACCGCGGACAAGGCTCGGTCAAATACCGTTCCGCCTACTCCGTCCAGGACGACGTCCACCGGCGGAATCGAATCTTCATAGCCGATTGCATCATCGGCCCCCTGACGCAGCGCGAACTCTCGCTTCTCGGGGGTTGACGCCATGCCGACCACGCGACCCGCGCCTAACGCCTTGGCGACCTGGACGCAGGTCGACCCCAGTCCGCCGGCGGCCGCCGTCACGAGCACAGTCTCGCCACGGCGGATCCTTGCCATCTCGGCCAACCCGCAATACGCAGTGGTGGTCACCAGCGGCCACCCTCCCGCCAGGGCGAGATCCAACCCCTCAGCGTCGAACACAAAGCGCTTGTCGGCCGCCACCTTCTCGGCGAAACCGCCACTTTTGACCAGCGCCATGACAGCACGGCCGCTCTCGGCCTCGGTGCCAGACACCTCCAGGCCGGGGATGAAGGGCGGAGGTGGCGCCGCGGCATAACGCCCGCTTATCGAGAGGAGATCAGCGAAGTTGATCCCGGCGCGAACGACGTCGATGACGACCTCATCTGAACCTGGCTGAGGTTCGTCGACGTCCTTCAGCTCGAGAACATCCGGCCCGCCAATGCGGGGCGCGACCATGGCTCTCATCCCGCGTCCATCTTCCCCCATTCACTCAGGGGTAAAAAGTGCTAAACAATAGCAAGCAGACCGGCTTCGTTTACTGGGGGGTGAACGTATGTCTGATGTGGTTGGCGGCCAACAACTTCAGCGTGGCCAATCGTTGACACCACAAGAGCATCGCAAACAGATGGTGCGAGCCGTCGTGGCGAGCACAGTAGGCACCTCGATCGAGTGGTACGACTACTTCCTTTACGGGACCATGGCGGCACTGGTCTTTCCAAAGCTTTTCTTCCCGAAGGCAGATCCACTTACCGGCACACTCGACTCGTTCGGCATTTTCTTCATCGGCTTTGCCGCACGACCGGTCGGCGCGTGGATATTCGGCACCTACGGCGATCGCATTGGCCGCAAGGCGGTCCTGATCGTGACATTGCTGCTGATGGGAGTCGCGACGTTCCTCATCGGACTCATGCCGACGACCTCGCAAATCGGCATCTCAGCGGCGGTGATACTCGTCGTCCTACGCACATGCCAGGGACTTGGAGTGGGTGGGGAGTGGGGCGGATCTGTGCTGATGTCGATGGAATGGGGCAGCGCCAAGCGGAAGGGTTTTTTTGCAAGCTGGCCGCAATTTGGCGTTCCTGCGGGGTTGTTGACATCGACACTCGTGGTGGCTGCGACCAGCGCCGCGACCGGTTCCAACTTCCTGGTCTGGGGCTGGAGGATCCCGTTCCTGCTCAGCATCGTGCTGGTCGGCATCGGGCTTTACATCCGACTCGGCATCATGGAAACACCGATCTTCCGCGACATCGTGGACAAAAAGCGCGTCGAGGCGCGGCCCATGACCGAAGTGGTCCGGCGGAACTGGCGAGAGATCATCCTGAGCGCATTCATTCGATTGCCGGAACAAGCGCCTTTCTACCTGTTCACGGTTTTCGTCTACACATATGGCACGACTGCGCTCAAATTCCAGCGTGGTTTCCTGGTCAACGCAGTGAGCGTCGCGGCGCTCCTTTCGTTCATCACAATCCCGCTGGCGGGTCATCTCTCCGACCGGATCGGACGGACGCGGATGTACACGATCGGCATCGGCGTGATGGCGATCTGGGGGTTCGTCTACTTCGGCCTGTACAGCACGGCAATACCGGTGCTGGTCTTCATCACGATCGTGCTGTCACTTATCCCGCACGACTTGCAGTACGGTCCCCAGGCAGCGTTGATCGCCGAAAGCTTCACCGGCAGGCTGCGCTATAGCGGTGCGTCTTTGGGTTATCAGCTCGCATCAGTCATCGCCGGGGGCCCGGCGCCGTTGATCGCCACCTATCTCTACGCACATACGAAGAACCCTTACGCCATCAGCCTCTACATTCTTGGCTGCTGCGTGCTCGGCTTTGCGGCCACCGCGATGTTGAAGGACCGTTCCAAGTACGACCACGGGCGTGAGTACGAGGAACAGGAGGTGCCGGCGCGGGCCGTTGTGCGCCGCGAGATGGGGTGATCGCCCAGTAACCGGCGGCGGTAAGAAAGAAAGAGGCGGGACCATTTGGATCCCGCCTCTCACTCGGGCTGTCAGCTCGGTGTCGCGCGGCGGGTGACTCACTACCAGGAAGTGCTGGAGAGGTCTCAGCCGACCTTCAATGGTCCGAGGTTTCGTGCGAGTGCTTTCTCGTCTCGTGGCGGCGCGACCTGACGAGGCAACGTGAAATGGAAATCAGATCCCTGACCGACAGAGCTGTCAAACCAGATCCGACCTCCGTGCATCTCGACGATTTGACGGGCGATCGGCAATCCAAGTCCGGTGCCGCTGATTCGATCGGTGCGACTGGCTCCGTTTGTGAGGTGACGCTGAAAACCAACGAACAGCCCGTCGTCGAAGTCGGGCGGCATCCCTGGGCCATGGTCTTTGACCGTCACCATGACGGACTCATCATCAAACTGGCTTGTCACCTCAACCTCACTGCCGGCGGGAGAGTACTTGGTCGCGTTGCTGAGGAGAATCGTCAGCACCTGCGAAACCTTTTCCCTGTCGCACGACACCATGGGCACTGTGGGATCGAGGCTGACCGCAATGACACTTTTAGGGTTCTGACGGCGGGCCGTTTCGACGACACCATTGATCATCTGGTTGATATCCGTACGAGCGATCTTGAGAATCGTGCCGCCAGCCTCCATTCGGTCGAGGTCGACCATCTGACTGAATGCTCGATCCAAGTGTTCGGCATCGTTGTAGATGTCCCTCGCGAACGTCTTCACCTCAGCCAGGTCGAGTGTTTCTGAATCACGGATCACCTCGCTGAAGCCTTGAATGCCGACCAGCGCTGTGCGGAACTGATGGCTGATTCGGGTGAGAAATTCGCTCTTGAGCCTGTTCAGTCGCTCCAGGACGGCCAGGTTGGCCATGGCAGTCGTTTCAGCTTCATGAAGGAGGCGTCGCCTCCATCGGTCCGCGAGAAATGCGACCGGAAACATGGCCGCGTAGAAAAGCGCGAGACCGGCGGCCAGGACGCCGTAAAGCTGGTTTGACTCTTGGTCGATCGCCGCTTGGACGGGCGCATAGGGGAGATAAAGCTCGAACGCGCCGCTGACCGAAGATGTCCCGTTGAAGACGAGTGGGACGTAAACCTGGATCAGAGGACCCTGGAGGTCGTCGCCGGCATTCTCCTCGTCGTGACCATCGGTGATGCTTGCGCTCGACCTTCCCTCGAGCGCCTCACCCAGGTCCGTATCGATCGGGAATGTCTTGCCGACCAGGGCGTTGTTGTCCGAGTACACGATCGTGCCGCTGCGGTTCCACACCTTCAGCCGCCGAACTTCCTGGCTGACGGCAGCGCCTTGAAGCTTCTCGTCTATCAGCGATACCTCCGCCGGCTTCAGCCCGCCCGCAACTTGTTCGGCGCTGAGAAGCGGTTGGATTCCAACCTGAGTGATGAGGGTCGCGCTTCTGCGCGCGGTTTCGAGATATCGCTGCTGGACGTCCACGTTCAACTCATGGGCCAGCACCGCACCGAGCGCGACCACAGGCACCAGTGCGAGCAGGCCAAAACGAACGAGGGAACCGAATGGGTTGAACCCGTATTTCGTAGTGGCGAGCATTGTGACACTGCGTTCGCCAGGGTCCGCAACATTAACCAATTCCAGGAAGTTCCGATCTGCAGGCGTCAGTGACCTTCCATGTCGACACTTAGGCGCCCACTCTTTTTTCATTTGTTATATAGCCTTTAGGTTATAATTACGTCATGACAAAGTCTGAGGTTGGGCTCACGTTGGCCAATGCCCGCCGGCGCTGTGGGAAGACTCAGGCCGCCCTTGCGCAAGCCATGGGTACCACCCAACCCGTGATCGCCCGAGCGGAGGCTGGCTACCGCATGCCCACACTTGGATTCATCGATCGATGGGCCCGTGCAACAGGGGCGCCGATCACTCTCGAGCTAGGTGCGGCCCCAAGAGGAATGCAACCGGCGTCGGCCCGCCGAGCAATGGTGCGATCCGTGCTCGGCTCTGGTCGTTTCAATCCATGGGATAGAAATCCAGCCCCGGTTGAGGCAGAGTTGCTTGAACAGACCGGTCAGGACCGCGAGTACTTCGATCGGTTGAAGCGGCGTAGTGGCGGAAAGCGTTAAGAGGCGCCAAGAGGTTGAGGCGCTCCTCAAGCAAATCCCAGGCGTGAGCTCTCGGCTGCGCCAGCGCCTTCTGTTCGCCGCCGCCCTGACCAAGCTGTTGAGTACAGAGCCGATCGTAGTTGGGGGAACCGCGGAAGAATATTGGGCCGGCGGCGAGTACCATCCGACTGACCTCGACCTCTGCCCCGGACTCTCACCTGGCGACGTGAAGGCTCTCGCATCTGTCGGGCTGCACAAGCGCGGCCGGCACTGGACGCGTGCGGATCTCCCTGTCGCGGTGGAGTTTCCGGGCCCCGGCGACGATATTGAACGGACGGTCAAACTAAGAATCAGCGGGGTCTCGATCCTGATGATCAGTTGCGAGGACCTGTACCTCGACAGACTCCGGCAAGCAACATCGTCGTGGCCACGCGAAGATGTCAGCTTCGATGCGGCGTTCGAGATCGCTCTGACCAACTACCTGACGCTGGACTGGGACTACGTTCGAGTCAGGCTCCGGAAGATTGTCATCAGGGAGCGGGTTATCGGCTCGCTTATGGGTGCGGTGAATCGTCGAGTTCGCGCTCGAGCCCGCCGAGGATCCCTTGGTCCAGCCAGTGAGTCGGTTTGACAATCGCGACCAGGATGCTGGCCGCGACGACCGCGAGCGCCCCGTAGTTCACGACCGGCTCCATCCGCGACTGACCACCCGAGAAGTGGAAGAGAAAGGTCGTCACGAGAAACATGAAAGCGGCGGCCACGCCGACGATCACGACGAGTGACACGGCGACGGTCGCCTTCGCGCCTCGCGTCATGTCGCACGCAAGGCTAGCAGCAAACATATGAGGAAGAGGCGGGACCGCTTTGAGTCCCGCCCCTTACGTCAGGCTGTCAGCTCGCCACCGCGCGGCGGTTCTGCATCGCGAACAGACTTCCCACGGTGAGCACGACCAGGATTCCGATGATCCAGGCGGCCCAGGCGAGACCCGTCACCGCGCTGAACCCAAATGCCCACGGGCTCACGAACAGAATCACCGCCAGCATGGCGGGGATGAGCTCGAGTCCACCTGGTTCCTTCGTGGCCGCGTTCAGCACTCCGGCGAGCGCGATCACAGCGCCCAGCACGTAGGCGGTGGAAGCGGCGACCGAATTTGCCGTTTCACCAAGGATGAACGGAGTCACGAAGAGAACGACTCCCAGGCCGACGACAACCCAATCTTGCCAGCGCCTCCATGTAGTCATGGCAGCAACCTCCTGGGCACGACCTCGGATCTTTGGAATGCGGTGGGCGCGCCCTACGGGGGCCCGCAGTCCAGGCCTCAGCACGGAGGTGATGAGCGCATCGCTGCGGACTTCCAGGTGCCTCAAGCTCTGTTCGCTCATCTGATGAATCTCCTGCATGAACCAGCAACAACTACATGCGGGCGCAACTAAATATTCCCGAAAGGATTGCCCTCGTTGACGCGGTAATCCGTGCGGCGTAGGGTTCCGTGCGGGATGGCTTCTTCAAACGGCCCGGCGCCGAATCGAACGCCACCGCCACCACCGGCATCCAAGACCCCGATGCCACCAGCGCCGAATCCCCTGCGCTCGAGGCGATTCTGGATCACGCTGCTGGTCCTGCTTGCGGCCAACCTCTTCATCACGAACGTTCTGCTGGCGCCCGCGCAGCCGACCACGATCACACTGCCCTATAACATCTTCAAACAGCAGGTCGCCGCGGACAACGTGGTCACGGTCACCACCACAGGCGACGCCATCACTGGCGTGACCAGGACGGCGGTCCTGGAGCCAGGCACCGGAACCAAGGCGACTCACTTCACGACACAGCGCCCGTCGTTCGCTGACGACAGCCTCGAGCCTCTGCTCGAGCAGCACGGAGTGACCATCAACGCCAAGCCGGAAAACCCGCCGCTGCCGTTCTGGGAGCAGCTGCTCCTCAGCTTCGGACCGACGCTGCTGATCG
>WNGJ01010168.1_pt1 | contig 28037 bp, 25 predicted proteins | sample 5400611 | NCBI WGS metagenome assembly WNGJ01 (sample SAMN13153375, study PRJNA577476) | soil metagenome | isolation source: 40 cm soil or saprolite under Garry oak tree replicate 1 | place: USA:California | collected 2016-06-15
CTCGCGCCTGCTCCCGATGGTCGTCGGGCTGGCCAAGGCCAAGGAGCTGGTGCTCCTGGGCGAGCGCTTCAGCGCCGAGCAGGCGCTCGAGTACGGCCTCATCAACTGGGTGGTCGAGCCTGGCCAGCACCTCGGCTTCGCCATGGACCTGGCAGCCAGCCTGCGAGCCAGGCCGCGCACGGCGCTGGCCAGGGCGAAGCACGCGCTCGACCTCGGGCCCGAGGTGGGGATCGAGGCCGCCTTCGAAACCGAAATCGCCGCCGCGCTTGCGCTGCATGCGGGCGCTGACGCCCAGGATGCCGCGCGGGCGTTCAGGGACCGGGACAGCCGGGCCGGGGCAGAGAATTCAGCCAGGGCAGAGAATCCGGAAAAGGATCAGTAGGGAGAAGATGCGATGCCGAAACACTTCCGCGTAACCTACGCGACTTTGTCGGCAGACAACGAGGACCTGCAGGCCGCCTACGACGAGGGCATCCAGGTGGCGCGGTCCTGGTTCGGCCAGGCACTGCCCGCGTTTGTCAGCGGACAGCCACGCACCAGCGGCGCCGCGTTCGATGTCGTGAGCCCGGCCGACCAGGCCGTATTGTGCCGCGTGCACGAGGCTACGGCCGCCGACATCGAGGACGCCGTGGCTGCCGCGTCCGCCGCCGCCCCAGCGTGGGCCGCCACCTCCTGGCAGCAGCGGATCGCCTTGCTGCGAGCCGCGGCCGACCTTATCAGTGACCGGTCCAGTTCACTGTCGGCGCTGATGAGCATGGAGGTCGGGAAGAACCGGCTTGAGGCACTCGGCGATGTCGAGGAGACCGCCGACCTCATCCGGTACTACTGCAAGCAGATCGAGGACAACGACGGCTTCAGCCGGATGATGGACCGGCTGTCTCCGCACGAGTCAACCATGAGCGTGCTGCGGCCGTACGGCGTATGGGCCGTGATTAGCCCGTTCAACTTCCCGATGGCGCTGGCCGGCGGCCCTGTGGGCGCCGCGCTGGCAGCCGGCAACACCGTCCTGCTCAAACCGAGCGTGCAAGGGTCGTTCTCGGCGTTGAAGCTGTACGAGTGCCTGCGCAACGCGGGGCTGCCCGCGGACGTCCTGCACCTGCTGCCCGGCGGCGACGAGATCGGCAAGGCCCTGGTGGCCCATCCAGGCATCGCGGGTCTCACGTTCACCGGGTCCTACGAAGCCGGAATGTCAATCTACCGCGGTTTCGCGAGCGCCTACCCGAAGCCAGTGATCTGCGAGATGGGCGGCAAGAATCCCGTGATCGTATCGGCCAAGGCCGATCTCGACACGGCGGCCACCGGGGTGGCGCGCTCGGCGTTCGGGTTCTCCGGGCAGAAGTGCTCGGCTTGCTCGCGGGTCTATGTGCAGCGCGACGTCTATCCGGAGTTCGTGGCGAAGCTGGCCGAGGTGGCGCGCTCGCTGGTCGTCGGCGACCCGACGGAACGCAGCGTCTTCGTCGGTCCGGTCATCGACGCCGCGGCGGTCGACCGCTTCCAGGCAGCCGTGGCGCATGCACGCGAGCGCGGCAGGGTAGTCGCCGGCGGCGAGGTGCTGCGCGGACGCGAGAGCTACGGCGGCGGGAACTACGTGGCACCGACCGTGGTTGCCGACCTGCCCGCCGACGACCAGCTGCTGCGGGACGAGCTCTTCGTCCCGTTCGTCGCCGTACTCCCGGTGGACTCACTGGCAGAGGGAATGGCCCTGGCCAACGCCACCGACCTGGGCCTTTCGGCCGGGTTCTTCTCGACCGACCAGGCCGAGATCGACCGGTTCCTGAGCGACATCCAGGCAGGAGTGGTGTACGTCAACCGCAGCGCGGGCGCCACGACCGGTGCCTGGCCCGGCGTCCAGCCGTTCGGCGGGTGGAAGGGCTCGGGAAGTTCCGGCAAGGCCGGAGGGGGCCTGTATTACGTGCAGCAGTACATGCGCGAGCAGAGCAGGACGGTGGTGGAGTGATGCCGGCTTTCGCAGACCTGGCCGGCACAACCTGGCTCGACTTCAGCAGGCCGGTCCCCGATATCCGCACGTCGCTGCCGGGCCCGTTGGCCAGCGCCATCTACCAGCGCGACCAGCGGATCACGAGCCCGTCGCTGCCGCGCGCCTACCCGCTGATGCCGCAGCGCGGATCGGGCGCGGTGATCGAGGACGTAGACGGCAACCTGTTCCTTGATTTCAACGCCGGGATCGCGGTGACCTCCACCGGCCACTGTCATCCGAAGGTGGTAGCCGCCGTTCAGAGTCAGGCGGCTGACCTGCTGCACTACTCGGCCAGCGATTTCTACCTGCCGGTCTACTCGCAGATGTGCGAGACATTGGCGGCAACGGCACCGATGTCCGGCCCGGTCCGGGTGTTCCTGACCAACTCGGGCGCCGAGGCTGTTGAAGGTGCGCTCAAGCTCGCCAGGTTCGCGACCGGGCGGCCGAACGTCGTCAGCTTCTTCGGCGCGTTCCATGGCCGCACCTACGGCGCGCTGACGCTCACGGTGTCCAAGGCCCAGTATCACCAGGGATTCGGGCCATTGCTGCCAGGCGTCTTCCACGCGCCCTACGCGTGCAGCCAGATTGATCCGGATTCCGGCGTGCGCTCGCACGACCCGGCGGAGACGTTCGACTACATCGAGAATGTCCTGTTCAGATACGAGGTGCCGGCGTCGGAGGTCGGTGCGATCTTCGTGGAGCCGGTCCAGGGCGAGGGCGGCTACATCGTGCCGCCCGCCGAGTGGCTGGTCCGGCTGCGTGATCTGTGCACCAGCCACGGCATCCTCCTGGTGGCCGACGAAGTCCAGTCCGGGATGGGCCGTACCGGCCGGATGTGGGCCGTCGAGCACGCGGACGTGGAACCCGACATCGTCATCAGCGCCAAGGGGCTTGCATCCGGCTTGCCGCTCGGGGCCTTCATGGCCCGGGCCGGCCTGATGGAGTCCTGGCCCGCCGGAGCGCACGGGTCGACCTATGGCGGCAGCCCGATTCCGTGTGCGGCAGGCATCGCGACGCTGGAGGTCATCAAGTCATCCCAGCTGCCGGCCAACGCGGCCGAGCAGGGCGAGTTCCTGATCAGCGGGCTGCGCGAGCTGCAGCAGAAGTATCCCGGCTCCATCACGGATGTGCGCGGCATCGGGCTCATGATCGGCGTCGAGTTCCGCACCGGCGAGGACGCCGAGGAGGTTCAGCGTGCGGCTTTCGAGCGCGGGCTGCTCGTGCTCGAATGCGGCGAGCGATCGATCCGGATCTCCCCTCCGCTGGTCGTCAGCAGGGGACAGGCCAGCATCGGGCTGCAGCTTCTGGGCGAGGCGATGCACGCCGTAGCCCGCTGACCCCGGTCCGCTCGGCCGCCCGCGGCACCGCAACTCCGTGCAGATTGTGAACACCACCATGAGATTTGCAGGACTGGACAACGGTTCGGCGCGGGCGCGCGCAGGCCTGGACTTCCTGTTCCGGCCGAGCGTCATCGCCGTGGTCGGGGCGTCCAGGGACCCGGCCAAGTGGGGCAGGCGCATCCTGGAATACACCGGCCGGGCCGGTTTCGGCGGCGCCCTGTACGGCGTCAATCCAAGGGTGGCCGATCTGAACGTGCCCGGGGTCACGACCGTGCCGGCGCTGGCCGACATCGGCCAGCCGATTGACCTCGCGGTGCTGGCCAGGCCCGCGTCAGCGACCGCTGAGCTGCTCGAGGAGTGCGCGGCCCTGGGAGTCAGATCGGTCCTTGTCACCGCCGCCGGGTTCGGCGAGCTCGGGGGCGAGCATCTGGCCGCCGAGCAGCGCATCGTGGCCCGCGCCCGCGAGGCGGGCATCCGGCTTCTCGGCCCGAACACCTTCGGGATGTTCATCGCGGCCGGCCGGGTCAACCTCACTCCGCGCGAGCACATCCCGCCCGGCACGGTTGCCATGCTGAGCCAGTCAGGCAACGTCGTCGTCGGCATGTACGAGCAGGCCAGGCAGGCAGGCATCGGCTTTTCCGCCTGCGTCGGCGTCGGAAACCAGGTGGATGTGGGCCTCGGCGAGCTGCTGGCGTATTTCGCCGGCGATCCTGGCTCGGACGCCGTAGCGGTGTATGTCGAGGGCCTCAGGGGCTCGGGGGCGGAGTTCAGGGCCGGGCTAGCCGCCTGCCGCGCGGCCGGAAAGCCCGTGGTTGTGCTCAAAGCAGGACGGTCCCGGCATGCGGCGTCGGCCGTCGCGACGCACACCGGCGCGCTGGCATCGGACGAGCGCGTCTGGCAGGCGGTCCTGGCCGACGCGGGGGCGATCCAGGTCGGGTCCACGCAGGACCTCGTCGACACGCTGGCGGTCGCGTGCAGCGTCGGCAGGCACCGCGGCCGGGCGATGGTGATTACCGACGGGGGCGGTGATTCGGTCATGGCGATCGACTGGCTGACGGCAAGCGGCCTGTCCATGGCAGCCCTGTCGGCCAGGACCAGAGCCGGACTCGACGAGCTGATACCGGCTGCCGCGCCGCGGGCCGAGGGCCGCAATCCCGTGACCCTGGACACGGCCGGCGGGGTCGAGGACGATCCGATGCTGCTGGCCCGATGCGCCAGGCTGGCCGCCGAGGATGACAGTGTCGACGTGATCGTCGCAGGCGGGCTGTTCGGAGGGTACCCGAAGATGCTCGACGGCGAGCTGGCGTGCGCCGCCGAGCTCATCAAGCTGCACCAGTCCGGTCATCGGTTGGTCATGCAGTCGGCGTTCGCGCTGAGCGACGCAGAGCCGCTGCTCGCGCTGAGGCGGGCGGGCATCGTCGTGCTGCCGACCATCGACCGGGTCGCCATGGCGCTCTCCGGGACGCTGCTGCCAGCCACGTCCAACGACGGCACCCGGGCGGGGACCGTCGGCCATGCCGCGCCAGCGGCCGGGCCGGTCGTGCTGCCGGTGGCGGAGAGCATCGAGCTGCTCCGCAGGAGCGGCATAGACCTGCCGCCGATATCGGTGGCAAGGACACCACGGGAACTGGCGGCCATCGCGGCCACGGCTAGCTATCCAGCCTGCGTCAAGATAGCCGACACGGAGGTAGCCCATAAGTCGGATGTCGGCGGCGTGTTCCTGAACCTCGCGGACGCGGCCGACGTCGTGCTGGCCGCCGGCCGGCTGTGGGAGCGCTTTCCTGGCAGCCCGCTGCTGATGATGCCGTCACTGCCAGGGGGGACCGAATTCCTGGTCGGCACCGGCAACGACCCGGTGTTCGGCCCGTTCGTGGTCGTCGGCAAGGGCGGCATCTGGGCAGAAACCGGCTTTCGCTCCGCTGCGCGCCCACGTTCACCGGCCGCAGGGGCCGGCCGGCGATCGACCTGGCCGCGATGGCAGGCCTGATAGTCGCGATGTCAGGCCTGGCCACCGAGCATCCCGAGCTGAGCGTGGAGTCAAATCCCGTCATCGCCTATGCCGACGGGTATGCGGTGGCGGACGTGCGGGCATCTCTGCACGCGCTCTGAGCGGCGTCCGGCGGCTTCATATATGACACATCGTAACCGCACGCTTGCTGCCAGTAATATCGTTTCGATGGTGGCGATGTTGTGTCCTGTGCTGATCAGCCGCGATGCTGAGTTGCACGCCCTCCACGCGGCGCTGGAACGCGCCAGGGAAAGCGCTGGCGGGGTGCTCATCCTGGCCGGGGACGCCGGCGTGGGGAAATCCAGGCTTGCCACCGAGCTCGCCACGCAGGCGGCCGGGCAGGGAATCGACGTGCTGCGCGGCCGGGCGACGGAATCGGTGGTTCCCGTGCCGTTCCGGCCCATCACCGAGGCGCTCATGAAGGTCGCCAGGGCTGGCGTGATTCCCGACGCGCCGGAGATGGCCAGCTACCGCCCGGCGCTCGGCTCGCTGGTGCCCGAGTGGAACAGGCCGGAGGACGGGGAGGCTGAGATCTCCCCGCTGATACTCGGCGAGGCGCTGATCCGGCTGCTCACGCCGCCGGGTTCGCCGGGGATGGTGCTGATACTCGAGGACGTGCACTGGGCTGATCCCGAGACGCTGGCGATCCTGGAGTACCTGGCCGACAACCTGGCTGGCACGAGGGTGCTCTGCGTCGCCACGCTGCGGGACAGCGAGCCATCCGCCGGCCTGGACTGCGTGCGCGCGCTGAACGCCAGGCGTGCCGTCGCCCTGGTCGAGGTTCGCAGGCTGATGGACTGGGCCGTCAGGGAGATGGCCGCCGCGTGCCTCGGCACGCAGGACGTCCCGGCGGCGGTGACCACGCTGCTCGCCGACTGTGACGGCCTGCCTTTCGCGGTCGAGGAGATCCTCGCGGCCGCTGTCTCGTCGGGACAGCTGGTCAGCGGCCCTGGCGGATGGGAAGTCAACGACCAGGTCAGCACCGGCGTGCCCGACTCGATCGTGGGATCGGTCCGGCACCGGCTCGCCGCGCTCGGACCGCTGGCCGGCGACCTGCTCGCCTCGGCCGCGGTGCTCGGCCGGCAGTTCGACTGGACGCTCCTTCCTGGCATCGCCGAGGCGGCCGAGGCCGACGTGCTCGCCGAGCTGCAGCGAGCGCAGCACGTGCAGCTGATCGAGCCGGTCATCCCGAGCAACCACATGTTTCGGTTCAGGCACAGCCTGACCAGGCACGCGATCCTGTCCGGGCTGCTGCCACCCGACCTCATCTACCGGTCAGCCAGCGCCGCGGCGGCCGTCGAGCACGCCCATCCAGAGCTGCCAGGGTCGTGGTGCGAGCTGGCCGCCGAGCTGCACGAGGCGGCCGGCGAGCGGATCCGGGCCGCCGAGCTGCTGCTGCGCGTCGGCCAGCGCGCGCTCGGCAAGGGCGCCCTGAGCACCGCGGCTGCCTCGCTGCGCGACGCCCGCGACCTGATCGCGACCTCGGGATCTTCGCTGCGGAACGGCACCTCGGCAGGGCCGCCGTCAGCGCGGAGTGCGGCGCAGGCGGCGGATCCGATACTCGCCATCGAGATCGACGAGGCGCTCGTTCAGGCGCTCGCCCTGGCTGGTGATCACATCAAGCTCGCACCGGTAGCAGACGAGCTGATCGGCTGGCTGGCATCGGCCCGCATCGACCCGCGCCGGGAGGCGATGATCAGGGTCAAGGCGGCGCGGACCATGTCCGAGGACAGCCCGGCGGGCGCAGCCGAGCACCTCGCGGCCGCGCGCGCCGTTGCCGACGACGTGGGCGACCAGGCGCTGGCCAGCCAGGTCGACGCCGCTGCTGCACACTGCGCGGTCGATGCTGGCGACCTCGAGAAGGCCAGGGTGCTCGCGCACCGCTCGCTTGCCCAGGCCGAGGCAGCGGGCCTGGACGGGTGGGCCGCCGACGTCGCCTTCGAGTCGCTGCAGGTGATCGGGCGCACCGAGCGGGCACGCGACATGGAGGCTGCCCGATCAGCCTTCGAGCGGGCCTATCAGATCGCCGCCCGCGAGGAATTCGCTGTGCGCAGGATCGCGGCGCTGCACGAGCTCGGCACCGTCGACATGCTGAGGACCGGTGACACGGCCAGGCTGGCCGAGGCCAGGGAGCTAGCCAACAAGGCCGGGGCGATCTCGACCATGACGGTCATCGACCTGCAGCTCGCGAACGGCTGGAGCATGTCAACCGATCTCGACCGCGCGGTCGAGGCGGCCCGCCGGTGCCGGCAGCGGGCCAGCCGAATCGGCGCCCGCCGGGTCGAGGCGAACGCACTCGGCGTGCAGGCGTTCATCCACGGCATCCGCGGGGAGCGCAGGCAGGCCGAGAGGGCCGCGGAAGAGGCCGAGCGGCTGCTGCCCGGTGACCCCGAGCTGCTGCTGACGACGTGGGGCCAGGCCAGGGTGGCGGCTTCGCTGTTCCTTGACGATCAGGCCAGGGCACTGCAGGAGAGCAGCAAGGGCATGTCCTATGCCTTCCAGGCGCCACCGCGGGCCCCGAGGCGAGCCTGGGGTTTCCACGCGCTGCTCCAGGTGAGCGGCGGCGCGAAGGCCAGGCGGGGCACCGGGAGCTGGCCAGCGCGCTGGCTGAAGAAGGCGCCGCCCACCTGGGCACGTTCGCTCCGTGGTGGAATCACCTGGTGCGGCGCATGATCGCGCCGTCCGCGCTCGCCGACGGCTGGGGGCAGCCGCTGTCCTGGCTGCGGGAGGCGACCGCGGACTTCGAGATGAGCGGGCACAGCAGGCTGGCCTCAGCCTGCCGCGGCCTGCTGCGCCAGGCGGGAGAGCGGGTGCCCAGGGCCGGCCGCGGCAACGCGCAGGTGCCGCCCCAGATGCGCAGGCTCGGCATCACGAGCCGGGAGATGGACGTCTTCCTGCTGGTCGCGCGCGGTTTCTCGAACACTGAGATTGCCGAGAAACTCTATATATCGCCGAAGACCGTCGAGACGCACATTGCGAGCCTTATCGCTAAAACAGGGCAGACGGGCCGACGGGAACTGGTCGCACACGCGGCGCGCTTTGTACCTTCTTAGCTTGGTTTAGCCAGCCTGCTGAGCCTGCGCTGAACGGCGGCTCAATATCCCGCCCTTAACTCAGGATGGCATCGGCGCTAGCTCAGGATGCTCCCGATGCCTTCAGGGGGTACGAGCCGCGAACATGAGTGCGTTGGAAGGCGCTGCCGGGAATGCCGGCCCCGGACCCGCAGGGTCATGAGCCGGCAAGCCGACGGCGCGAGCTGCCCCCGTGCTCGCGCAGTACACGGCGGGTTCGCACGCATCCGCGTGCGAGCCCGCCGGCCAGGGGCGTTCCCGCAAGGAGGACGCATGACTATCAGTGCCGCAGTACCGCCGCCGGTAACAACCGTGCCGGACGGCGACCACGAAAGCCGCTTTGCCGCCGAGGCCATCCCCTACATGAGCCGGCTCTACCCGGCGGCTCTGCGACTGACGCGCAATCACTGCGACGCCGAGGATCTGATCCAGGAGACGTTCGCCAAGGCCTACGTCAAGTTCCATCAGTTCAGCCCCGGAACCAACCTCAAGGCCTGCGGAGGCTACGCGCCCAGCCCGCCGAGGCTGCCCGTCCCCGCGGGCCGCGGGGGCGAGGGAACGGCCGGAGGGCGCGAAGCCAGCGGACGGCCCGGAGGGCGCGGCGCCGCGGCACCCATGGCCGCGGAGTCGTTCCTCGACGTCGCCGCCTAGGCCGGGCTGGCCACCCGGCGGCGATCGCCGCACCCGTCCCCGGCGATCGCCACCGCCGGGGACCGTGCCGAGGCACCCCCGTCCTCGGCACGGTCCCCGCGTCGCGGCCTTCGGGCCCCGCTTCGCGGTCTTCGGTCCCCGCGTCGCCGCCTTCGGGCCCCGCATTCGCGGCCCTTCGGTCCCGCGTGCGCGTTACCCAGCATCGCCGTAGCTGGCGATTTCCTGCTGCTCGGCCTCGCTCAGCTCGCGCGGCGTCTCGCCCTTGGCAAGCTTGGCTCGCTGCACGTGCCGCCTGATCGTCTCCACGACTTCCGGGTTGGCCAGCGTCGTCACGTCACCCACGTCGGCGAAGTTGGAGACCGAGGCGATCACCCGGCGCATGATCTTGCCGGACCTGGTCTTGGGCATGTCCGCGACGATCCAGACGTTCTTCGGCCTGGCGATCTTGCCGATCTCGGTCTCGATCGCCTTGCTCACCTTGGCGTCCATGCCGTCGGACGGGATGCCCGGCTTGAGCGAGACGTACATCTCGACGATCCGGCCCCTGATGTCGTCGATCACCGGGACAGCAGCGGCCTCGGCGACCTCCGGCACCGTGAGCGCGGCCGACTCGAGCTCCTTGGTGCCGAGCCGGTGGCCGGCGACGTTGATCACGTCGTCGATCCGGCCCAGAATCCGGATGTAACCGTCTGCCGCCTGCACGGCACCGTCGCCGCACATGAACGGCCAGTCGTGCCAGTCCGTGCTGTCCGGATCCTTGTTGTACTTGCTGAAGTAGACCTCGATGTACCGCTCCGGCTGCCCCCAGATCGTCTGCATGAGCCCGGGCCACGGATTCCTGATGCACACCCGGCCGGCCGCGCCGCTGCCTGGTGCGATCTCGTTGCCATCTTCGTCGTAGATGACCGGGTAGACGCCGAGCACGCCGGGGCCGCAGCTGCCCGGCTTCATCGGCTGAAGCGCCGGCAGCGTGCTGCCGAGGAATCCGCCCGTCTCCGTCAGCCACCAGGTGTCGGTGATCGCCGCCTCGCCCTTGCCCACCTCGGTGAAGTACCAGCGCCACACCTCGGGCTCGATCGGCTCGCCGACCGTGGTCATCGTCTTGAAGTGGTAGTCGTACTTCCGCGGCTCTTCTGGTCCGACCTTGCGGAGCATCCTGATCGATGTCGGCGAGGTATGGAAAATTCGCACGCCGAGCTGCTGCGCGATCCGCCACGGCCGGCCGCCGTCGGGGAAATTGGGTACCCCCTCGAAGATCACCGTCGTCGTGCCGAGGGCGAGGGGGCCGTACACGATGTAGGAGTGGCCGGTAATCCAGCCGATGTCGGCCATGCACCAGTACACGTCGTCGGGATGGATGTCCTGGTAGTACTTCGAGGTCCCCGCCACGTAGGACAGGTACCCGCCGGTCGAGTGCTCGGCGCCCTTGGGCCGGCCCGTCGTCCCGCTGGTGTACATCAGGAACAGCGGCGCCTCGGCCGGCATCGACACCGGCTCGACCACCGCGCCGGCATGCTCGCCGAGCAGCTCGTCGACGAAGAAGTCCCGGCCAGGCGCCATCGGCGTCGAGGAGGCGTACTGGCCGGCGTGCCGGCGCCAGACGAGGACCTTATCGACCTCCTGGCCCTGCCTCGCGGCCTCCACCAGCGCCTCGTCGGCCTTCACCTTGTGGTCGATCAGCTCGCCGGCGCGGTAGTAGCCGTCCATCGTGATCAGCACCCGGCTGCCCGAGTCGGCGATCCTGGTGCCGCACGCGTTGCCGCTGAACCCGCCGAAGACCTGAGAGTGAACGATGCCGAGCCGCGCGCACGCCAGCATCGTGACCGGAAGCTCGGGGACCATCGGCATGTGCAGCGTCACGCGGTCGCCGGCCTGCAGGCCAGCGAAATCGCGAAGCAACGCGGCGAACTCGTTGACCTGCCGGTGCAGCTCGCCGTAGCTGATCGTGACGTGCTCGTCCGACTCGAGCTCGGGCACCCAGATGATCGCCGTCTTGTCCGGGCTGGCCTGCGCGTGCCGGTCGACGCAGTTATAGGACGCATTCAGTTTGCCGCCGACGAACCACTTCCAGAAAGGAGGATTCGACGTGTCAAGCGTTGTATGCCATCTTTCATCCCAGGTGAGAAGATCGGCGTATTCGGCGAAGCAGTCAGGGAATTTGTCTTCGGCGAACCTGTCGAAGATGGCGGGATCGGCGGCGTTGGCCTGAGCGACGAACTGCGGCGGCGGCTGGTAGTAGTCCTCTTCCCGCCAGTGCACTGCGATCTGGGATTCGGAGACCTCGGTTTCGGGGCTTTCCGTCATTTGCTCGACCTCCAGATGGAAGCGGATTCCGCACGGTGCCAGACAAACAGTGGCCTACGCCGTTCACGTCAAGCAGACCTCGCGGCACTTGAGTGCTACCAAATCGTAACGCCGGCACACAAGACTCGACAGGCCGGTGTCCGTGGCCGGCGCAAGCGTCGCGAGTGACGTGGAGGTGACCGGCGGGTGACTGGCGACCAGGTTGACATCGCTGCCAGGGCAGGTATCTTCTTGCCATGTCGTGCCCGGCGGAGGGCTGAATGCCGGGCGGCGAAACGGGGTTGGACCTGGAAGGGGCCCAGACATCCAGTAGACAACGAAGGGCGATCCCGTTGCCGACGGGAATGCCCCTCGGTCCGAAGGATGCCTGGGCCTCTTCCTCGCGCAGCCGCGTGGTCCGGGCGGGAGCAGCTCGTGATCGCCGGAACCCGCCCGCGGGCGGCAATCGTTAGGGTGTTTGCCCGACGCACACGATCTCAAGGCAGGAACGAGTGACCTCGACCGAGCCGCCGGCGGACCCGCTAGGTCCGGTAGCCGTGATCATCCCGACCTACAACGAGCGTGACAATCTCGAGCCGATTGTCGGACGGATCAGGACAGCCGTTCCCGCCGCGCACATCCTCGTGGTCGACGACGGCAGCCCGGACGGGACGGTCGAGATCGCCGACAAGCTGGCCGCGTCTGATCCCCAGGTGCACGTCATGCACCGCGCCGGTAAGTCTGGTCTCGGCACCGCGTACATCGCCGGCTTTGCCTGGGGCCTGGAACACGGCTACGGCGTGCTTGTCGAGCATGACGCGGACGGCTCACACGATCCCGCTGACCTGCCGAAGATGCTGGACGCCGCCGCGGCAGGCGCTGACCTGGTGATCGGTTCCAGGTACGTGCCAGGCGGCACGGTCGTGAACTGGCCGAAGAGCCGCGAATTCCTCTCCAGGGCCGCCAACATCTACGTCCGCATGATGCTGGGCATCGGCGTGCACGACGCGACCGCGGGATTCCGCGCCTACCGCGCTGGCACGCTCCGCGCGATCGGGCTCGACCAGGTCGAGTCGCAGGGCTACTGCTTCCAGGTCGACTTGACGCTGCGCACCGCGGAGCAGGGCTTCACGATCCGCGAGGTGCCGATCACCTTCACTGAGCGGGCCAAGGGCGCGAGCAAGATGAGCCGCTCAGTGGTCGCCGAGGCGCTCTGGCGGGTCGCGCAGTGGGGAATCGCGAAACGGCTCGGACGGCGTCGCCGTCCGAGCCGTGACTGACGAGCTAAGCGCTCTTGCGCTGCCGCGACGAAGTCGTGGTCTGCTCGGTCTCGCCGCGCTTACCCCTGATGATGGCGAGCCGTTCCGCGAGCACTTCCTCAAGATCGGAAATGCTGCGTCGCTCCATCAGCATGTCCCAGTGGCTGCGCGGTGGCTTCACCTTCGAGGTGGCCGGCTGGTCACCGGTCGCTGTGGTCGCGGTGGCACCACAGACGCGGCACTCCCACTTCGCCGGGATGTCGGCCTCCGCAGCGAACGGCACGCTGAACCGATGACCCTTCGGGCAATCGAAGGCGACCTCCTGGCGCGGCGCCAGGTCGGTGTTGCGGTCGTTCTCATAACTCGTGGCACCTAGGCGGGTGCCACGTAGGGCGCGTTCGGCCATGTGCTTGCTGCCTCCGGGCGCTCGGCGTTCACAGTTATCAACGGCAGGGGCATCTACAAGATTCCCTGCGGCGCCCTCTTCCAACCGTGTCAGCAGCGAGAAGATCGTTTCGCTTGCGCAGTTAGCCCTTGATTGAACTGCTCAGGGCGTGATGCTCGGCCCAGGTAGGCTACGCCCGTTCAGTCCCGTGGATGCCACTCGCCCCGTTCAATCAAGACATCCCGCAATAGTTCGGTCTGATCGGTCATGATCCCGTCTACGCCGAGATCGAGCAGCGAGTTCATCAGCCCGCGGTCGTTGACCGTCCAGACATGCACCTGCAGGCCGGCCTCGTGCGCCCGCCCGATCAGCGGCGCCGTCGCCATCCGTGTCGGCAGCTGAGCGCACTGGACGTTCCGGCTGGCGAACCGCGGCGCGAGCACCTTGCCCGGCAGCCCTGATCGCAGGGCGGCCGCGCCGACCGGCGACGTGGACGTGCAGACCGGCCGGCCCAGCAGACGCCGGGCGGCGCGCAGCCTGAACGCGGAGAACGACGTGATGCAGACCCGGTCCCAGGCAGCCGTCCTGCGAATCAGCTCGGCGAGGGGGCTGGCCGCTGGCGTGTCCTTGACGTCGATGTTGAACCGGACGTCGGGCCACGCGCCGAGCAGCTCCTCCAGCAGCGGGATCGGCTCGGTGCCGCCGATCCTGGCCGCCGAGACCTCACGAGCCGGCAGCGCGGCGATCGCGCCGGTCCGGTCGGTGACCCGGTCAAGCGTCTTGTCGTGAAACGCGACGAGAACGCCGTCGCAGGTCGCGTGCGCGTCGGTCTCAAGGTAGGTGTAGCCGAGCTTGACCGCGTGCTCGAACGCGCGCCAGGAGTTCTCCGCGAAGTGCGCCGCGCCGCCGCGATGCGCGAACGCGAGCGGCCTCGGGCGATCAAGGAAGTCGGTCGGCACGGTGATCCCCCCACTCCCTGCGTCGTGCCTCGGCAAGCACGATAGCCGCCACGGCGGCAACATTGAGTGAACCGACCCTGCCGATCTGGGGAATGTAAGCGGTCTGGTCGGCTGCGGCCAGCAGACCGGGCGAGCAGCCGCGGTCTTCGTTGCCGATCGCCAGGCAGACGTCACCGCCGATGCGGGCGTCGTGCAGCGGCACGGCCCCGTCGGCCAGCTCGATCGCGACCAGCCGCATGCCCGCCGACCTGACCTCAGCGGCGGCGGCCGCGGCGGTGCCGGCACAAGTGAAGGTGAGCAGCCGGCCCGTGCCGAGTGCGGTCTTGCGCGCCGACGGGTGACCGGGGTCAGCGCAGTCGCCGCACAGCCACACGTGGTCGACCCCGAACGCCGCGGCCGTGCGAAAGATCGACCCGACGTTGAACGGCTGGCTCACCGAGTCGAGCAGCAACGAGATCCGTGCCCGTGTCGCCTGGCGCCAGGACCGGTTCAGCCGCTTGACCTCGGTCTGGCCAAGCTGGCGGGTCACCGCGTCACCCCGGTCCTGTGACCGGCGCCGGTGACCTTCAGCACCCGGTATCCGGACCTGGCCGCGGCGCGCTCGGCGCTCCAGCCCGACTCGGCTAGCCACCGGTGCAGGGAGTCAGACCCGAGGTTGCGTTGCACTACCAGATAGGCAGCCGCTCCTGGCGCGAGCCGGTCAAGCCAGGACGACAGCAGCTCGTGCAGCGCGTTCTTGCCGATCCGCACCGGCGGGTTCGACCAGATCAAGTCGAGCCGGGACGGCACTCGGGGGTCATCAGGGAGCGCGCACGTGACGTTCGCCAGCCCGGCCCGCGCCGCGTTCGAGCCGGTCAGCGCCAGCGCCCTGGTGTTGACGTCGACCGCCCAGATCCGCGCGCCAGGCGCGCGGGCAGCGAGGACCAGCGCCAGCGGGCCGTAGCCGCAGCCCAGGTCGAGGAAGTTCCCGGCAGCGGGCGGTGGCGGCGCGACGTCGAGCAGCAGCCTGGTTCCCTGGTCAAGCCGCCGCGGCGAGAAGACGCCGGCGTTCGTGTCCAGCTCCATGTGCAGGTCGGGCAGCAGCACACGGACCGATCCCTCCCTGTGCGCCGCCGACGGCTCGGCCGTGAAGTACTGCTCGCTCACCTGTCGACCCAGGGGGGCGACCCCCCGGAACCCCCCGCGGTGCTAGCCTGCGGGCCGACGGTCGCCGAGACCGCGGGCTGCGCGGCCGAGGCTGCCAGCGCGGGGTTGATGTAGGTGCGGGTGACCCACCGCTCGACCACGAACGTCAGCACCGGGATCGTCCCGGCCAGCAGCACGATGACGGTGCCGGGACTGGCCACCTTCATGCGCACCATCCTGGTCATGACGAAGGCGACGAGCACGTAGAGGATGTAGAGCATCCCGTGCGCGGTGCCTACGTATCTGACGATGACCAGGTTGCCGGCGAACACCTGGAGTGGGATTCCGACGAAGCACAGGATGATCAGCACGGCGCCGGTCACGTAAGCAAGCGCCCGGTAAGCGCGCACGACGAGGGCGAGCTGCCTGTCGGCGTTCACGTGGTCCTCCTTGCTGAACCTGCTGGCTCGCGCCGCTAGCGCAGGCCGTGCCATCTTCCGTGGCCCTTGACCTCGCTGCTGAGCCTGGCCAGGTAGGCGTTGTACTCGGCGAGCTCGACGTCATCGGGAGCAGTGTCGCCGCCCGCATCAGGGCCGGCGGTCTCGAGCTCACCGCCGGCCGGTGTGCGAGCGGCCGCGTTGGCCGGGAGCGCGAGCTCAGGGGCCCGCGTGCCGCGGTCGGCGGCCGGGTGTAGCTCGTCCCTGATCGTCTTCACCCAGAACACCACGCCGAAGATCGCGAAAATCGGCCACTCAAAGGTATAGGCCCAGCTCAGGGTGTTGCCGGCCATCGCACGCCGGAACTGCCAGTCGCCGAGCCAGCACATGCCGGCCACGGCCACCACCGCGAGCAGATGCCAGCTGAGCCACCTGGGCGTCAGCAGGATCCGCCAGCGCGGCTGCATGGGGACTTCCGACATGACTCGAGCCTAGGGTGTGTCTGACAGACCTTCGGCCTGCTGCGCGGCGCCCATGTGGGCACCTCGCGGCGTTGTCGTCGTCACGAATAGCTCCACTATTCGCTCCTTCAGACACACCCTAGCGCCGCGGCTCGCGCGACCCGTGCGAGCACCACGAATCGGGCATGCCAGCGAGTCGTTACTGAGCGTAGTCGGGCCGTCGGTCATAATCAGCAACATGGCTCTAGCGGACATGCTGCCCGGCCGGCTCGGCGTGCGCGCGCGCCTTCCCGGGCGGATCGACGACTTGCGCGGGCCCGCCAGGGGAGTGATCATGCTGCCCAGGAACCTGTCCTGGCCCGGCATGCGCGAGTGCGATGTCAGCGACGATCGCCACAGGCGCAGCCTGTACAGCATGCTGCTGGCACAGGGCCAGCGCAACGACATCGCACGCTTCGTCAATGGCCGCCTGCTCAGGCAGGACTGGCCGCTGATCAAGACGACGCTGGACGGCCGGTTGTCGCGCTGGTGCGAGCGGCGGTTCGGCCTCGGCAAGCTGCAGGTCTCTGGCAGCAGGACCGGCCCCGGATAACCTGAGCACGTGCGCAAATACGTCATCATGGGCGTCCAGGGCAGCGGCAAGGGCACTCAGGCCGCGATGCTCGCCGAGGACCTTGACCTGGTGCACATCTCCGTCGGCGACATCTTCCGATGGAACGTGCAGCACCACACCAAGCTGGGTGCGCAGGTCAGGCGCACCATGGCGGCCGGGCTGCTAGTCAGCGACGATCTCGTGGAGAGCGTCGTGCGGGACCGGCTCACCCAGCACGACTGGAACTACGGCTTCATCGTCGACGGCTTCCCGCGCAGCGAGCGGCAGGCCGAGTTCTTCCTGGAGAGCTACGACATCGACGGCGTGATCTGCCTCGACCTGCCCGACAGCGAGGTGCACAGGCGGGTAATGGCCAGGCGGCTGTGCTCCGGCTGCGGCATGGACTACAACCTGATCGCCAGCAGCCCGAAGGTGGCTGGCCAGTGCGACGCGTGCGGCTCGGCGCTCGAGACCAGGGAGGATGACACCGAAGAGGCGCTCGCGGTACGGCTGCGCGAGTATCACGAGAAGACCAATCCGGTGCTCGCAATCTTCCGGCGCAAAGAGTTCGTGATCACCATCGACGCGCGGCCTGATCCTGAGCAGGTACAGCAAGAGATCAGGAAACGGCTGAACCTGCCGGCTTTCCGCCGGGCCGCCGCGTCCTGACCTGGTCGGCCGCCCGCCTGCGGAAGGCTCGCGACTTCGCACGGGAACCGCAGATCGCCATGCTGCACCAGCAGCCGCTCCTGGTCGGTGACCGGTCGTAGAACGCCCAGCGGCAGTCGTCAGCGTTGCATACCTTGAGCCGGGACCAGGTCCCCGCTGTCACCGCCTCGGCCGCGATCAGCAGCACCGCCGCGAGCCCGGCCGCAGGACCCTCGCCGTCCGGCTCGGCCCGCACGGCCCCGTCATCGCCGATCGCCAGGCGGACCGGCAACCCCGCAGCGAGCGTCCGGAGGCCGTCCGCCGGCGTCCCGGCGGCATGATGCGCGGGAACGTGAGTGAGCAGTACTTCCCTGAGCGCCTCGCGCAGCGCGATCGCCTGCCGCAGATCGTCTTCGGAGGCGGCCAGGGACGGCGCGGCCAGGCCTCGTTCCGGCATCCAGGCATCTAGCGCGCAAGGCGAACTCAGCTCGTCCGTGCCCGCCTCGATGTCGCGCGTGTTGACGAAGGCGCGCACCGCTTCGAGGCGACCGGGCGCCGGTCCGATCGGCCGCCGGCCGACCGTCTCCTGCTGCGCTGGCGCTACCACCATTTCAGTTTAGCTGGTTGCGGCAAGCGCGGGAGCGGCATAATCTTGCAGTAACCGGCTAGACGTATTTGATGGTTACGACAACGAACGGAGGTCGCCATGACCGAGTGGATGATCATCGGGGTCCCGGCGAGCGCGGGCGCGCACCATGCCGGCCAGGATCTGGCGCCTGACGCGCTGCGGGCCGCGGGCCTGGCCGGCCGGCTGGCCAGGGCAGGGCTGACCGCCACGGACGCCGGCAACCTGCCCGGGGCGGTCTTCGCCGGCCGTCGCCAGCGTGGCCGCCCGGGTCGCCGACGCAGTGGACGCGGCGGCCGGCGACGGCAAGCTGCCGCTCGTCCTCGGCGGGGACTGCACGATCACCATCGGCGCGGTCGCCGGCCTGCGGCGCCGTCATCCCGACGCCGGGCTGATCTACCTGGACGGCGACACCGACCTCGGCGTGCCTGGCGACGGCGGCTCGGGGATCCTCGACTCGATGGGTATCTCCCACATGCTCGGCAGCGGCGCCAGCGAGCTCACCCACCTCGGCGGCATGGCGCCGCTGCTCGAGCCTGCCAGGCTCGCGATCCTGGGAGCCGACCCGCACGAGACTCCCGACGCCGGCCGGGACTTCCTGGCCAGCGCCGGCGTGCACCTGCAGGAGGCCCCGGCCCTGATCGCCGATCCCGCCGGAGCGGCGATGCGCGCTGTGACGGCCGTCACCGCGGCGAGCGGGCGGTACCTGGTCCACTTCGACATCGACGTGGTCGACTCGGGCGACCTGCCGCTCGGCAACTTCCCGCACTACGGCTCTGGCGTCTCGCTCGACGCAGCTCTGGCCGCGTTGCGCGTGCTCTGCTCAAATCCGGCCTTCGCAGGACTGGTGCTGACGGAGGTCAATCCGACCCACGACCCTGCCGGCGCCGAGCTGGACAGGCTGGTCACCGGGCTGGCCGGCGCCCTGGCTAGCTGACCGTACGGGTGAGCTGCGCATGTCGTCACCGGCCAGCCTGGAAGACCTCGTCCTGGCCTACCTGCGCGACCCCATGGCCAGGGTCTTGCCTGGTCCTGCGCTGACTGAAGCGGCCGGGGAACAGGCGGTGAGAGCATGACCGCGATCGTGCCAGACGCCGGGCGCGACGGGCTCCCAGGACAGGCAAGCGAGACATCGGCTCGGGCGCCCTGGCGCCGCCTGGCCTGGGTCACCTGGCGCCAGCAGCGGACCGCGTTGGCGGGAATACTCGCTCTGCCCGCGGTCGGCGCGATGGCGATGGGAGCGTTCGGCGCACCCGACTACGGGTCGAGCTACACAGATGACCCGTCCCGGGTTGGGCTGAAGACCGCCGTGGTGCTCCTGCTGCAGCTGACTCCCGTGCTCGCCGGGCTGTTCCTCGGCGCTCCGCTCATAGCCCGCGAGGCAGAACAGGGAACGCTGCGGCTGGCCTGGACCCAGGGAGCCGACCGCACCAGGTGGCTGCTGTCCAGGACCGTTCCCGTCGTGGTGGTGCTCGCCCTGGCTGCGGCCGGGCTTGGCCTGGAGCTTCGGTGGTGGCTTAGCGCGGAGGGCTGGTCGGTCTGGTCCGCGGCGGATCAATGGCTGCCGCAGTTCTTCAGCCTCAACCCGCTGCCGTTCGCCGGATGGGTCACGCTGTCCTTCAGCCTCGGCTTGCTGCTCGGCGCAGCGATCCGCCGGACCGTGCCAGCCATGGCGGCGACGCTCGGCTGTTACGCGGCGCTGCTGACTGCGACCTCATTGTGGTGGCGGCTGGCCTACCTGCCGCCGCTGCGCCGCGCGCTGCCGCATACGCCCATCGAGTCCGGCGGCAGTTTTGGCTACGGTGTCAGCTTCAGCCGCGGGTCCGGTCCTGGCCCGGACATCCTCGGTACCAGGCTCGGCTGGCCGGACGGGCGTCTGCTGAGCGGCTCGCAGCTCAACCATCCAGCGGCCTGGTTCCGCGAGCACCACATCGCGGTGTGGATGACCTACCAGCCAAGCAGCAGGTACGCCACGTTCCAATTCATCGAGTTCGGCTGGCTGATGGTGCTTTCGGTGATCCTGATCGCCGCCACGGTCATCCTGATCCGCCGCCGCGCCGCATGACCGGCGCAGCCACGACCGCGAAGGACTGCCCATAACTGCTGTGACGGCAGAGGCCCAGATGGGCATACCAGCTCGGCCGCGCCTCGCGGAATACCTGGCGCATCATTGCGTGACCAACGGCATCCAGTCTGCGGCCGGCTGCTGTCGGAGATGGCGATGATCGCCTTCTTGGTAACTCGCTACACCGGCCTGCTCGTCCTGCCGGGCTGATCGGGGTGTTCGTCGGCGCACCACTGGTGGCCCACGATTTCGAGACGAAAGCGTATCGTTTCGAGTTGCCCCAGGGCGTGACGCCAGCACGTACTGGCTGTTCCAGCGCGGGCCACTGTGATCCTGATCACGCTGGCTGCCTCAGCAGCGTCCTGGCCATCAGGCTGGCCGGCCGATGGGCCTGACCCGGGGGACGAGACCAGACCGATGGCTCTAGCCTGGGGAATGTGCGGGAAATCTCGGTCTTCAGCGGATCCGCCCATCCCGGGCTCGCGGCGGAAATCTGCGGCCATCTCGGCGTACCGCTGGAGCCGGCGATCGTCCGCCGGTTCGCCAACGACTGCCTGGAAGTTCAGCTCCAGTCCAACTGCAGGGAACGTGATGTCTTCCTGATCCAGCCGCTGGCGGCACCGGTTCAGGAGCATCTGGTCGAGCTGCTGCTGATGCTGGACGCGGCGCGGGGCGCGTCGGCGGCGCGGGTGACCGCGGTGATCCCGCACTACGCTTACGCCCGCTCTGACAAGAAGAACATGCCCAGGGTGTCCATCGGCGGACGGCTTGTCGCCGACCTGCTCGTCACCGCCGGGGCCAACCGCGTGCTGACGATGACGCTGCACTCGCCGCAGGTGCACGGGTTCTTCTCGGTCCCCGTCGATCACCTGCACGCGCTGCGGGAGATCGCTGATCACTTCCGCCGCCGGGACCTGAGCAACTCGGTCGTGGTGTCACCAGACCTCGGCAACGCCAAGCAAGCGGCCGCGCTGGCCAGGATGCTTGGCCTGCCGGTAGCGGCCGGCGCCAAGGAGCGGATCAGTGACGACAAGGTCACGATCACCTCGATCATCGGCGACGTGGCCGGGCGCAACGTGATCGTCCTCGACGACGAGATCGCCAGGGGAACCACGATCATCGAGATACTCGGCAGGCTGCGGGAGCACGGCGCGCGGAGGGTGCGGGTCGCGTGCACGCACGGCCTGTTCTGTGACGGCGCGCTGAAGAGGATCGCCGCATGGCCGGAGGTTCAGGAGATCGTCTGCACCAACACGGTCGCGATGCCGGAATCAGAGGAATCCGACAAGGTGCATGTCATCTCCGTCGCGCCCGCCCTGGCCGAGGCGATCAGGCGGATCCACGAGGGCGAGTCGGTGAGCGCCCTGTTCCAAGATCACTGAGTTCCGCGGTCACTGGCCGTGATCCCTGACCCAGGCGGCGATCTGCAGCCTGGACGAGGAGCCGAGCTTGGCCATCATGTTGGCGACGTGCCGGGCGACGGTCGCCGACGCGATGCCGAGCTCGGCGGCGATGGCACGGTTCGACAGGCCATGCGCGACGAGCGCCGCGATCTCCAGTTCGCGCGCGGTCAGCTCGGGTTCCCGCGTGGCTAGCAGGTCAGGAACGGTCAGGGCGAGCTCGACGGCGGCGTCGCTGCTTAGCTCAGACCCCGCCGCCCACAGCTCGCTGACCTCCGCTTCGCTGAGGCTGTCCGCGGATGACAGCAGACGCTGGGTCCTGCTGGCTGCCTCGGGCAGGCCGGCCTCCCGGCGGAGCGCCGCCGCCGCGGCCGCGAGCTGGACCGCCAGATCCTGGTTGCCCTGGGCGATGGCCAGCGCTGCGAACGTGTCGAGGCCCCTGATCACGGCGATCCTGCTGCCGGTGGACCGGCTGAGCTCGATGCTCTCGGTGAGGTGCTGGCCGGCCAGCTCCAGCTCGCCCTGGCTGATCTCGATCCTGCCTATGCCCGCCAGGCAGCGTGCCATCTCCGGCCTGGCGCCGACCTCGCGCAGGATCGGGAAGGCCTCCTGGTAGTGCTGCCGCGCTCTGGCGGGATTGCCGGTCAGCCTGGCCAGGTCGCCCAGGCCGAGCAGCCCGCGAGCGAGCGCCCACTGCTGGTCGATGTCCCTGGCGATCGCGAGCGCCCGTTCGCCGAGCCGCAGCGCGCCGTCCAGGTCGCCGCGGTAGGCCGCGACGGCCGCGAGCGTCCCCGAGGCGTAGCCCGCGTTGAACCCGTCACCTGACCCGTCGCTGATCGCCAGCACCTCAGCGGCCCGCGCGTCGGCCTCGTCAAGCTGACCAGCGTGCAGGGCGGCCTCGGCGAGCAGATTCAGCGCCGACGCCGCCCAGAATTCAAGGCCGGGTCCCCGGCTGAGCTCGAGTCCCGCCTTCGCACGCTGCCCGCCGTCGGCCGGGTCCACCGGCATCGCGAGCTGAGCCCGGCCGACCAGCGCCGGACCGAGCACCGCGTCCGCGAGCGCCGACGTGTCCAGGTCAAGGAAGGCGTCCATCCAGGCCGCGCCCGCGCCGAAAGAGCCCTGGACGATCCACACGGGCCGCATCGACACGCAGATTCTGAGCCCGGACTCGGTGTCGCCGGCCTGCTGGCACCAGGTCAGCACCTGGGTGAGGTTGCCGTACTCGGTCTCGAACCTGCGGAAGGTTTCGACCCGCTCTGACCAGCTCCCCGTCGTGAGTGCCATGCCGAGGAGCGCGGCGTCCTCGACCTCGGTGACCGCGTAGTCGCGGAACCTGGCCCGAAGCCGCTCGGTCTCGCCCGCCTCGTCAAGCCGCTCAGCCGCGTAGTCGCGGATGGTGTCCAGCATCCGGTACCTGAACCGTCCCGCCGTGTCGGGCTCGGCCATCACCAGCGACTTGTCGGCGAGCCCGGCCAGCAGGCCGAAGATCTCGTTCGCCGCCAGGTCATCATCGGGCACCAGGTCGGAGCACACTCGCTCGGCCATCTCGAGCGGCCAGCCCGCGAACACCGACAGCCGGCGCAGCAGCACCTTCTCAGGCGCCGAGAGCAGCTCGTGGCTCCAGTCGATCGCCGCGCGCAGCGTCCGGTGCCTGGCGGGCGCCATCCGCTCGGCCGAGCTGAGGAGCCTGAACCGGTCACTGAGCCGCGCCGCGATCTGCTCGACCGTCAGCACCCTGACCCACGCGGCGGCCAGCTCGATGCCGAGCGGCAGGCCGTCGACGGTCCGGCAGATGGATGCCACGGCAGTCACGTTGGCGGGCCCGAGCACGAAACCCGGCTTGGCAGCGGCCGCGCGGTCGGCGAACAGCCGCAGCGCGTCCGAGCGCAGCAGCTCGCCCTGGTCGTCGAGCCCGTCGGGGGCGGGCATCGACATCGGCGGGACCTGCCAGGCCGTCTCGGCGGCCACCCGCAGCGGCTCCCTGCTCGTCGCGATGACCCGTAGGCCAGGGGAGCTGGCGAGCAGGCGCTGGCAGGCGCGCGCGCACGCGTCGATGACGTGCTCGCAGTTGTCCAGGACGATGAGCATCTGACGCGGCCTGAGCGCGTCGGCGAGGGTCGCGATCAGGGGACGGCCGGGCTCCTCCACGATGCCGACCCCTGACGCGATCCGCGAGGCCACCAGCTCAGGACGCTGCACATCGGCGAGATCAATGAACCACGCGCCATCAGGGAATTCCGCCGCGAGCTTGGCAGCGACATGGATGGCGAGCCGCGTCTTCCCGATTCCCCCGGCGCCGCATAGGGTCAGGGCGCGTGCGGTGCCGGCTATCCGGCAAACCTCACCTATCTCGTGGTCGCGGCCGACAAAGGCATTGAACTCTTCGCCGGTATTACCGTGAATACCCAATTCCATGTCGTCGCCAGGCTCTCGGTCAGAGGCAATTCGCGCTCTTTACCGTCGGGAACAGTAGCCAAGGTAACGTGCGAGAGCGACAAAAGAAACACCGGCACATTTGAGCACCGCGCCGCCGCGATGCCGGCACCTGGCCCATATCGGGCGGAAAGCCAGCCGCCGAAGGGACGGCGGCCCCGGTTGCCAGCGCCGCCGCCCGCGCGGCCGGCCTTCATAGCAGCGTCTGGCCGCTGACCCGCTGCTCGAGCCCGAGCAGGAACCGTTTGCGGTCCATGCCGCCGCCGTAGCCGGTCAGGCTGCCGTCGGCGCCGATGACGCGGTGGCACGGAACCACGATCGAGACCGGGTTCTTGCCGTTGGCCAGGCCCACGGCGCGCGACGCCGACGGCTGGCCGATCCGCCTGGCGAGCTCGCCGTAGGAGATGGTCTCGCCGTACGGGATGTCCTGCAGCGCCGCCCATACTGTCCGCTGGAACGGCGACCCGTCGAGGGTCAGCGCCAGGTCGAAGCTCGTCAGCTCGCCGTCGAAGTACGCGTCAAGCTGGCGGGCTGCCGCGGCCAGGACGGGCTCGGAGTCGCGGTCGAGCGCGGCGCCCAGCGTCGCGGCATCCGGCTCGTACCGCGTGATCTCCATGTGCATGCCCGCCAGCCGGCCATCAGCGGCGATCAGCGTCAGCGGCCCGATCGGGCTGGCTATCACGGTGTGCGACCGCCGCCCCGCGCCCGGGCGATCCGCAGACCCCTGGTGCCCGGCGAGCACTGTGCGCACAGTCATCGTTGTCTTTCCTTTCGCTCCGCCGGCGGCGTCATGCCGCCGGCAGGTGATTGATGGCGTGGTCGGAGGTGGCCCACAGGTACTGCACCGCGTACGCCCGCCACGGCCGCCACCGCTCGGCCCGCTTGACCAGCGCGGCTGGGGAGGCGGGGGAGGCGGGCAGGCCGGCCGCGGCGGCCGCCTGCTTCACGCCCAGGTCGGTGGGCGTGAAGGCATCGGGGTCACCGAGGCCGCGCATCGCCACGATCTCGATGGTCCACTGGCCGACGCCCGGCACGGTCGCGAGCGCGCTCCTCGCGAGCTTCCAGTCGGCCCCAGGGCCGAGGTCGAGCGCGCCCGAGGCCACCGCCCTTGCCAGTGCCAGGACGCTCTGCCGGCGGCTGGCCGGCACGGCGAGAGCCGCCATGTCGGTCTCCGCGAGCACGCCCGGGTCAGGAAACAGCCTGCTGAGCCCGCCGGACGGATCGTCGACATGCTCACCGTAGCGGGCAGCGAGGCGCGCCCCGTGCGTCCGCGCCGCGGCGGTCGACACCTGCTGGCCGATCACCGCGCGCACCGCGAACTCCGCGGCGTCGACGGTGCGCGGCACGCGCCGGCCTGGCGCCTTCTCGACCAGCGGCGCGAGCATTTCGTCGGTGCTGAGCTGCTCGCCGACCGCGACCGGGTCCGCGTCCAGGTCGAGCAGCCGCCTGCACCTGCTGATCGCCATCGCGAGGTCGCGCAGGTCGGTCAGCGCGAGCTGGCAGGCGATGTACTCGGGCCCGGGCCGCAGCGCCACGATGCCTGGCCCGTTCGGAAGCCGCAGCGTCCGGCGGTACGCGCCGTCGCGCCACTCCTCGACGCCGGGGATGGCCGTCGCGACCAGGTGCCCGAACAGGTTGTCCGGCCACATCGGCAGCCGGAACGGCAGCCGCAGCGAGATCGCGGCCAGCGAGCCGGCCTGGATCTCAGCGGCCTGACCGCGCGATCTGGCCGATACGCGAGCGCCCGCCTTCCGCCCGCTCGCGGCCGCGCGCTGCCGCAGCTCGGTCGGCGGCAGCGCGAAGACGTCGAGGATGGTGTCGTTGAACGTCCTGATGCTGGGGAAGCCGGCCGCGAACGCAACGTCACCCATCGGCAAGGCGGTGGTCTCGATCAGCAGCCTGGCGGTCTGCGCCCGCTGCGCCCGCGCGAGCGCGAGCGGCCCGGCGCCGAGTTCAGCGAGCAGCTGGCGCTCGACCTGCCGGACGCTGTAGCCGAGCCGCGCCGCCAGGCCGGCCACGCCTTCGCGGTCGACCACGCCGTCCGCGATGAACCGCATGGCCCTGGCGACCAGGTCGGCGCGTTCGTTCCACTCGGGCGAGCCGGGGCTTGCGTCGGGCCGGCAGCGCTTGCAGGCACGGAACCCGGCCTGCTGGGCGGCCGCGGCGCTCGGGAAAAACCGCATGTTCTGCGGCTTGGGAGGCACAACCGGGCAGCTCGGCCGGCAGTAGATCCCGGTGGTCAGCACGGCCGTGAAGAACCAGCCATCGAACCTGGCGTCTTTGCTCTGCACTGCCCTGACGCAGCGCTCGGAGTCGTCGTGCATACCTGCAAGCATCGGCGTGGGCGGGGTCTGCAGTCTAGCGAAAATGCGACATGGACGTCGCGGCGCACGGATACCACGAGGATCGCCGAGATTGCGTGATCAGCAATCTGACGGTCGCAATAATTTTGCGTATTGCGAAAGTTTTACTAGACTCCCAGGGTGGACTGCGCACCGGAAGGCCTGCGTGAGCGGAAGAAGGCGGCAACCCGCCGGTCGCTCGGCGTCGCGGCGATGCGCCTGGCGATCCAGCGCGGCCTGGAGAACGTGCTCGTCGAGGACATCGCGGCGGAGGCGGGCGTGTCGGCCCGTACCTTCAACAACTACTTCGCCAGCAAGTACGAGGCGATCTGCGCGCTGGCGATGGAACGCAGCCAGCGGATGGGCGCTGAGCTGCGGAACAGGCCGCAGGGCGAGCCGCTCATGGACGCGATCACGAACGCCGTCCTCGAGCCGTACGAGGGCGGCACCAGGGTCCCTGACAAGGAATGGATGGACGGGGTCAGGCTGGTGATCGCCTCGCCGCCGCTGCAGGGCGAGTACCTGCGGACCCACTACACGGCCCAGCGGATGCTCGCCGACGCGGTCGCCGACCGCACCGGCGCCGATCCGGAGACCGACATGTTCCCCGCTGTCCTGGCGGGCGCCGTGATGGCCGCCATCCAGGTCGCGCACGAGCGCTGGCTTCGCTCCGACCCGCCCGTCGCCCTGGTCCCGCTGCTCAGGCAAGCGCTCGGCGAGCTCAGGTTCCCGTTACACGCTGACAGCGAATTGGCTTGCCAGCCGCGCCAGCCGACGCCGACCATGACGGCGCCGACGCCATTACCGCCCGCCCCCGACGCGAGAGAGTCAACGTGCTGATCCGGTTGCTCCGCGAGTACCTCCGCCCGTACCGCAGGGACCTGTCGTTCGTCATCGTGCTGCAGCTCGTGCAGACCCTGGCGACGCTGTACCTGCCGACGCTGAACGCGGACATCATCGACAACGGCGTGATCTCGGGGAACATCGGCTACATCATGCGGACCGGCGGCCTCATGCTCGCCGTCACGTTCGTGCAGATCATCTGCTCGGTCGGCGCCGTCTACTTCGGGGCCCGCACGGCCATGTCGCTCGGCAGGGACGTGCGCCAGGCCGTCTTCACGAAGGTGCAGCAGTTCTCCGCCAGGGAGGTCGGCCACTTCGGCGCTCCGTCGCTGATCACGCGCGGCACGAACGACGTCCAGCAGGTCCAGATGCTGGCGCTGATGACCTTCACGATGATGGTCGCCGCCCCGATCATGTGCGTCGGCGGCATCATCCTGGCGCTCCGCCAGGACGTCCAGCTGTCCTCCCTGCTGCTGGTCGCGGTGCCCGCGCTTGGCATCATCGTCACGGCGATCATCGCCAGGATGCGGCCGTTGTTCAGGCAGATGCAGGCGCGGATCGACGAGATCGCGCGCGTGCTGCGCGAGCAGATCAGCGGCGTGCGGGTGATCAGGGCTTTCGTCAAGGAGAACCAGGAGCGGGACAGGTTCTCGGCGTCGAACACCGACCTGTTCGCCGTGTCCCTCGGCACCGGCAAGCTGATGGCGCTGATGTTCCCCGCGGTCATGCTCGTGCTGAACCTCTCCAGCATCGCCGTGCTGTGGTTCGGCGGGCACCTGGTCGCCAGCGGCAGCATGCCCGTTGGCGCGCTGACCGCGTTCCTCACCTACCTGCTGCAGATCCTGATGTCGGTGATGATGGCGACGTTCATGTTCGTCATGGTGCCGCGGGCCGAGGTCTGCGCCGAGCGGATCGTCGAGACGCTCGACACCGAGCCGGACGTGCGGCCGCCCGAGCACGCGGCCGGCATCGGCGCGGTGCGGGGCAGGCTTGAGATGCGTGACGTCGAGTTCCGCTACCCCGGGGCCGCCCAGCCGGTGCTGCACGCCATCAGCCTGGTCGCCGAGCCTGGCCAGGTGACGGCGATCATCGGCGGCACCGGCAGCGGCAAGAGCACGCTGATCGACCTCGT
>WNGJ01000908.1_pt1 | contig 28030 bp, 23 predicted proteins | sample 5400611 | NCBI WGS metagenome assembly WNGJ01 (sample SAMN13153375, study PRJNA577476) | soil metagenome | isolation source: 40 cm soil or saprolite under Garry oak tree replicate 1 | place: USA:California | collected 2016-06-15
CATCTTCCTGTCGCCGGCGGCATCCAACGGCGTGCTGTTCCCGGCGACGGACTACGGCCTGCCCGAGCCGGGTCCCCAGCTGTTCCGGATCAGCAGCCCGCTGCCCCCGCCGATGATCGCCAACGCGCAGAGCACCGGCACGATGGTGGAACCCGGGGCGCGCGGGTTCGGCTTCAACGCCGATGCCACGATGCTGGTCAGGTTCCTCGAAGTCGGCACCAAAGTCGACGTGCGGGACTGAGCTGGCCCGCCCATGCAGATCCAGACGGTCACCTTCAGCGCGGCCAAGGACGGCAACGCGCCCGGCGAATGGCAGGACGGCGCCTGCGGTGGCGTCGTCGCCGACGGGACCGGTGCGCCGCGCCGGGCCCGGTTCGTCGTGCTCGACGGCGCCACCGGCGCCTATGACCCGGTGCGCTGGGTGGACCAGTTGGTGCGGTCGTTCGCGCCGCAGGACGGCGGAGCCGAGGGGCCCCGGCTCGAGCCGGCCGCCATGCGCGCCTGGTTCGCCGAGATGCAGGGTCGGTGGGCCGCGGATGTGCGGGACTTCGACAGCATCATCGAGGAGCGCAAGTTCGCCGAGGTCGGCTCGTTCGCGACCATGCTCGGCTTCGAGATCTACGGGCTCGACGGCCCGGAACCCTTCTGGCGGGCTGTCGCCCTCGGCGACACGGTGCTCTTCCACGTCCGGGCGGGCCGCCTGATCGCCGCGTTCCCGCCGATGGGGCCCGAGGACTTCGGCACCCTGCCCGACGGCGTGCACACGTCGCCCGCCAGCCTGGACCGGATGACCGAGCGCCTGCTCGTCGGCGGCGGCGTGCTCCAGGCCAGCGATTTCCTGTTCGCGGCCACCGACGCGATGGCCCAGTGGATCCTGCGCACGATCGAGCGGGACGAGGCCAAGGTCTGGGACACCCTGACCACGCTGGCGCACCCCGATGTGTTCGCCCGGCTGGTCGAGGATCAACGGAGAGAGCAGAACAGCGCTAAGAGGATGAAGAACGACGACGTGACGCTCATGCGCCTGCGGATGCTGGCCGGCCAGCCCGCCTTCCTGCTGGCCTGCCGGTGACCGGCCGTCCCGCCGCGACCACGTACCCGGCCGCGGGCGACTACTACAAGGCGGTGCAGGCGCCATCCCGGTCCTTCACCGTGCCGAAACTCCAGGCCGCCGAGTTCGTCTGGGACAGCCTCGGGCCGACGCTGGCCCGCGGCAGCAGCGCCGTGGTGTTCCAGGCCTCGGTGCAGGGCAAGTCCCAGGCGCTGCGCTGCTACATCAGGAACGACGCCTCCAGCCGGGACCGGTACAGCGCGCTGGACGCCTACCTGGCCGGGCACGATCTGAGCCCGTACGTGTCGGGTGCCACCTGGCTCGACGCGGCCATCATGGTCAACCGGTCGCACTGGCCGGTGCTGACGATGGAATGGATCGACGGCCGGACGCTCAACGAGTACGTGGACTTCCTGGTGACGGGGTCCAACGCCGCCGCCCTGACCACGCTGGCCGGCAAGTGGCGGGAGCTGGTCGCGCTGCTGCAGCGCAGCGAATTCACCCACGGCGACCTGCAGCACGGCAACATCATGGTCGACCAGGAGGGGCAGCTCCGCCTGGTCGACTTCGACGGGGTCTGGATTCCGCAGCTAGCGGGGCAGGCCCCGCCCACGGAGTTCGGCCACCCGAACTACCAGCACCCCGGATCGCACGTCTGGGACCGGTGGCTCGATACCTTCTCCGCCCTGGTCATCTACTTGTCGCTGATCGCGCTGGGCCGGGATCCCGGGATCTGGCTGGCGCTCTATAACTCCAAGAACCTGCTGTTCGCCAAGAACGACTTCTTTCCCCCGTTCAAGACCGAGGCCTGGAAGCAACTGGCCGCGCTGGGGGACCCGCAGGTCGACGCGCTCGCCCGACGGCTGCAGGCGTGCTGCGATCCGGACTGGGCGTCTGGCAAGAGCCTGGAGATGACCCTGGACCCGCGGGCGGCGCCCCTGGTGCGGCCGCAGATCCCGGCCGAACAGCGCTGGTGGGAAAAGAAGCCGACATCCGGCACGGGGTCCGTGGCCGCCGCGTCGTCCCGGCCCTGGCCCCAGGCACCCCCGCCCGCGGCGGCTGCGCCACCCCCGGCCGCCGCCCCGCCACCCTCGGCCGCCCCGTCGCCCCCGGCCGCGCCGCCACCCGCGGCCGTCCCGCCACCCGCGGCCGTCCCGCTGGCCGCCGCGGCGCCGTCGGGCGCGCAGCCGGGCGCCGCGCTGCCTGCTCCGCCCCCGCTGTCCGCGCCGCTCGGCATGGCGGGTACCGGCCCGATGCCGCAACTGCGACAGACGATGGTGCCGCCCGGCGACACCATCTGGTGGTCCTTGCCGCCGCCAGTCTCGGCCCAGGCGTCGCCCGGGCCGGGATACCACGGGTCCGTGCCGCCCGCGCCCATGCCCCGGGGGTACGCGCCGCACGGGCCGGTGCCGTCCACGCCTGGGCCGCCCACCCCCGGGCCGCCCACGCCCGGGCCGCCCACGCCCGGGCCGCCCATGCCGGGATTGCCCGCCCCGGGGTCGTCCCACCCCCCCGCGCCGGCCACGAAGCCCCAGACGGGGCCGGTCGTGGGCGCGATCGCGCTCGGCCTCGGGATCGTGCTCCTGATCATCGGCGCAGCCAGTCACATAGCCGTCGTCGTGATCGGCGGCCTCGTCGCGGCCGCGTGGGGCATGTGGCGGCTCGTCACCGGATCCGGGACCAACGCGAAACCGCCCGGCCAGACCTGAAGCGCCTTACGGCACGACCCAGTTCAGCTGCTTCCAGTACGCCAGCAGGTCGCCGTCGTTGGTCCCGACCATGACCGCCATTACGTTCTGCCGGCTGTCACTGCTGACGATGATGGGCTGGTTGCTGGTATTGGTGTACTCCGCGACGCTGCCCTTCACGTTCGGTGTCGCGCTGGTGAAACCCGACTCGCACTCGGTGAGGAAGTCGGTGAACTTATTGTTGGTCGTGCACTCCCGGCTCTTGTTGAACTTCGCGGCCTTGAGGAATGCGCTGAACCCGGTGGCGAGTTGGGCCGAGCTGGGGAACAAGTAATAGACAATGGTCCCGGCGGCCACGCCGTTCGGGCCAGTGCACTGGCTCACCGCGGTCGCGCCGACCAGGGTCCCGGCGTTGCGGCATTTGTTCTGGCTCCGTATCGCGCTCGGGATCTTGGTCAGCAGGATCTGGAAGTCCGACGTTGGACTCGGGGCGGGGGACGCATCCGGTGACCTGTTCGGACTCGGGCTCGTGCTTGTCCCCGTGCTTGCCCCCGTGCTCGTCCCCGGGCCGGGGGACTGGGGCGAGGTCGCCGCCACCGTCTTGGCCGGGAACGGGCTCAGGTGCGCCACTGCCGCGACCCCCAGATACCCGGCAACCAGCGCGATAGCCGCGGCCACCCCCAGCGTGTTGCGGTTGAACAGCCGCGATCCCTCCGACGGCCGCCCCGGCCGCCCCGGCGGCCGCCCCGATGGCCCCGGCGGTCCTCCCGGCGGTCCTCCCGGTGGTCCTCCCGGCGTTGAGGCCCCCGCGCCCCCTGGCCCCTGCCGCGGCAGGCCGGGTCCCCCGGGCAGGCCAGCACCGCCGCCCCCCGGGGCACCCCCGGGAGGCGGGCCGCCCCAAGGACCGCCGCCCCCGAGGCCACTCTCCCCCGGAGAGCTTGCTCCCGGGCCGCTTCCTCCCGGGCCGCGGCCTTCCGGACGGCCGCCAGGCCCGCTGCTCGCGAAGCTCGCGCCTACGACCCTGCCGCCTTCGGCAGCTCCGGCTGCCGCAGCTCCGCTGGCCGCAGCTCCGGCTGCCGCAGCTCCGCTGGCCGCAGCTCCGGCTGCCGCAGCTCCGCTGGCCGCCATCCTGCTCGTCGCGGGGTGGCTCGCACTGGCATCACCTTCAGCCCGGCTACCCACGGCGTGGCCGGCTTCCGCGATGCCGCTTGGGCTGGCTTCGCTTCCGGCGCTCCCATGTCCGGCACCTGCGCCTGCCCTGGCCGCGCCTCCCTCGCTCTCGCTTCCCGCGTCCGCGCTAACGGCGGCCGCACCCTCTGCTGTTTGGCTCCCCGGTGTCTGGCTCCCCGGTGTCTCGTTCGCGGATGTCTCGCTCGCGAGGCTGGCGCTCCCGGCACCCTCGGGTTCTTCCGCCTCCGCCGCGCTGCCTTCGGCGGCCGCGGCGGCCGAAGGCTGCTCGGCCGGGCCCGAAGCGGGCGGTTCGGCCGGGACGGCGCGAAACACGCCGACCCGCGCCGTGGGTTGATCAGCGTCAGCGCCCGAGACCGGGACAGGGCCGGGGACAGGGACAGGGCCGGAGACCGGGACAGGGCCAGAGAAGGAGCCGGAGCCGCCCGTCGCGGGCCCGGGTGCTATATGACCCAGGGCCCGGGCGAACTCCCGAACCACCCACAGGCACGCCGCCATCTCCAGTTCGTGCTCCTCGGCCAGGGTGGCCGCGGCTGCCTGGATCGCACCGTAGTTACCCAGCCGGGGGATCAGGCCCCGGAGCAGCGCCGGCACGTCGGTCCGGGCCGCGCTGCCGATGAGGATGGACTCGCCGGGCAGGCCGATGAGATGGTCCCGGCAGACGTTGTACATGATGACCGCGTTGGACAAGGCCTCCGGCCCGTGCTCGGCCACGGCCTCGTGCAGGGCGCGGCGAGCTTCGCCGTTCGGGTCGATGAGGTGCCCATTCCCCTCAGTCACGAAGGACCTCCCAGAGGTATCCGCAGCGCTGCTATCGGCCACCTTAAAGGACAATTGCCTCTCGATTCAGCGCAGGAAATCCCGGAGGTGACGGAGCTGTCGTTCGACGTGCGCCGTCGGCACCACATGGCCGGTGAACGGATGCACTGAAATGTCCTTGCCCACGGTGATCTCGTTGTACGCGGCGAACACCGTGGAGGGCGGGCAGATCGTATCCATCAGGCCCATGCTGAGCAGGCAGCGCGCGGTGATCCGGCGGGCCAGCAGCGCGCAGTCCACGTACCGCAGGGTGTCCAGCGCGGCCGGGATCAGGTCCACGTTGTGCGCGAGGAACTCGGGTACCTCGGTGTACGGCGCGTCCGGCGCCAGCGTGATGCCGCGCTGGATGTCGCACAGGAACGGCACGTCCGCGTGGCACACCGCGACCGCCTGTGGGGCCAGCGCGGCGGCGGCCAGCGCGAGCCCGCCGCCCTGGCTGGCGCCGCTCACCGCTATCCGGGGCGCGCCGGTCAGCTCGCTGGCCGCCTCGACCGCCAGCACAGCGTCGGTGAACAAGCGGGTGTAGTAGTAGCCCTCCGGCTGGGCGATGCCCCTGGTCATCACCCGGGCGTTCTCCGGCCCCGCGGCCGGGTCGCCCTGCCGGTCGCCGGTGGCGCCGGTGGTCCACCGCCCGCCCTGGCCCCGGGTGTCCATCACGAACACGGCGTAACCGAGCGCGGGCAGCAACGCGTGCTCGGCGGGCATGCCGCGCCCGCCGCCGTAGCCGATGAACTTCACGACTACCGGCGTGTGCACGTCCGCGTCCGCGGGTCGCAGGTACCAGGCCCTGATGCGGTCGCCGCCCGCCCCGGAGAACTCTGCGTCGTACACCTCGACCCGCGCGTAAATATCGGCTTCGTACCTGGTCAGAGCGGGCGGGCTGACCGCGGCGCGGGCCTCGTCGAGGCGCAGCCGCCACCATATGTCGAGGTCCGGCGGCTCCGCGGTATCCGTTCGATATTCACGCAACTGGTCCAATGGCCAGTCAAACCAGGGCATTGGTCCCTCCGGTCCGTCAAGACGCCTTAATCTAGCCCTACCATTTTCCTTGTGACGGCGGATCCCGAGGCACGAGGTGATCAATGGCACCGCGTGTCCGGGGTATACCGAAACCGGGACCAAAGCGACGGGATGCACGGTGACGGTATGTATGCCGACGGGACAGACGGCGGCCCCCAGGTTCGCGGCGGCGTTCCGGGGCGGGGCCGCCGCGCCGCCGCCATCCTCGCCCTGATCCTCGGTCTCGCCGGGTTCGCCGTTTCCGCGATCGGGGTGGCCATCCAGCTGCTGCCCAGGCATTTCACCGCGAGTCAGCAACGCCAGATCGAGGCATGGGAGGTCATGCGCCGCTGGCAGACCATGCCTGCCGGCCAGATCTTCCCGGCCTCGGTGTCCTACCTGCTTCCCGCCCAGACGCTCCAGGACGCGGCCCCGCTCCCCCTGGACGCGCTCCGGGTCAGCATCGCGCCGCAGGAATCGGACTGCGCCAAGGCTGTGACCAGCGCGGCGGCCGGCGCGGTGCTGCGCAGGAACGGGTGCCAGGCGGTGCTCCGGGCGACCTATGTCGACGCCACCCGGAGCTACGTGATGACCGTCGGCGTGGCGGTGCTGCCGAACGACGCCGCGGCCGCCAGCGCCGACAGCGGGCTGACGCCGCCTCGGCTGGCCACGGCGCGCGAGGCCGGCCACGGCGGCCGGCTGTCGGCCGGTGTCCTGGTGGTCAGGTTCGGCGGCGCGGGCGCCGGTCTTTACGACTACAACAGGCAGATTTTCAAGAGCTTCACGGCCGGCCCGTACCTGGTCATGTACGCCGTCGGGTACTCCGACAGCCGACCGCGGGTGCCGGTGTCCGACGACAGCTACTCCGAAGCCGAGATGACCAGCATGGCCCGCGGCGTCTCGAACTCCGTCGCGCACACGCTCGCCGCCAGCCCTGCACCGCCGCATTGCCCGGGGTCGCCAGGATGCTGACCCAGCTGACCCGAAGGTGGCGTCCAGGGCTCGCCCTGCTCGCCGTGGCCGGCGTGATGTCGCTGGCCGCGACGCCGGGGCCTGCCCACGCGGCCGTCCGGCAGCCAGGCGGCACGCTCGCGCGTTCGGCCGCCGCCGATGGCACACAGGCCAGACAGCAGTGGGTGCTGAGCATGCTTGACGCCGAAGCGGCCTGGTCGGTGACGCGGGGCGCCGGGGTAACCGTCGCGGTGATCGATAGCGGCGTTGACCCGGACGTCAGCGACCTGTCTGGATCGGTCACCGCCGGCCCCGACTACACCGGCGTGTCCACCAGCACGGCCAGCAGTGAGTGGGGCGTGCACGGCACCTGGATGGCGTCGCTGATCGCCGGGCACGGGCACGACGGCGGCGGGGTCGTCGGCATCGCGCCCGCGGCACGGATCCTGTCGATCCGGGTGATCCCGGATCGCGGCGACCCGCACTACAGGCAGTACGAGCGGGAGCGGGAGACCGTCATCCAGCAGTCACTGGCCGACGGGATCCGCTACGCCGTGGCGCACGGCGCGAAGGTCATCAGCATGTCGATCGGCTACAGCGCCCCGAGCGGTACGGTCCGGGCGGAACTGCAGGACGCTTACGACCACGGCGTGGTGGTGATCGCCTCCGCCGGGAACTCGGGCGGCCCGGCGGGCTCGGGCCGGCCCGGCGATGCCCCCGAGTCCTTCCCCGCGGACTACCCGGGGGTTATCAGCGTCAGCGCCGTCAAGTCCAGTGGCGCGGTGGCCGGCTTCTCCAGCGACAACCTCTCAGTCAAGGTCGCGGCGCCCGGTGTGGCGGTGCCCGCCGAGGGCCGGGACGGGCAGTACTGGCTGGTCAGCGGCACCAGTCCGGCCTGCGCGCTCGTGGCAGGGGTGGTCGCCCTGATCAAGTCGAGGTACCCGGGTCTCGCGCCCGACCTGGTGGCCAGCGCGCTGACCTCGACGACTACGGACCGGCCGGCCGGGGGCTACGACAGCAAGGTGGGCTTCGGCATCGTGGACGCGGCCGCCGCCCTGGCCAAGGCCGGGCGGCTGGCGGGCGCCCGGCCCGCGGTGATCCGCATCAAGGCCACCGCCAGGTACCACGGCGCGCTCCCGCCGGAGCCGGTCCGCCCGCGTGGTTCCGGCCAGCTCCTCCTGTTCGCCCTGCTCGCGCTGACCTCGCTGGTGCTGGTGGCCGCTGCCGGGACCCGGCTGGTCGTGCTCCGTCGCTCAGCGGGCCGGGCGGACCGGTGACGCGCAGCGAAGGCGACGCCGGACCGGCGCCGGTCGGCGACTTCGCAAGCCACGTGCTGGACGTGGTGGACTCGATCCCGCCCGGCCGGGTGATGTCCTACGGCGACATCGCCGAGTACCTGGCCGCGGGGCCGGGACCACGCCAGGTCGGCCGGGTGATGGCCGTCTACGGCGGCGCCGTCGCGTGGTGGCGGGTGATTCACTCCAACGGCACCCCGGCCCCCGGGCACGACAGCGTGGCCCTCCAGCACTACCTGGCCGAAGGCACCCCGCTCCGCTCGGCCCGCCCCCCGGTCCGTGTCGACATGCGCCGCGCCCGCTGGCCCGGCTCCTCGGAAGCATGACCACACCGATGTGACATTGGTGTGGTCATAGCAACACCGATGTGACATCGCTGTGGTCGCGCCGGAATCGTCACGCGGCCGTCACGAGGCTGATGGGGCTTGCGGGGCAATCGCGCCGCGTGCGGCGGCGGGGCGATCCGGGTCTCCGCACCCGCTCCGCACCCGCTCAGAAAACCCCCGCCGCGACACGCTGGGTCTTCCCCGGATCGGCCGTTAAATGTCAGTGCCGTCTGCTGGAATCGGTACTGATGGACCAGTCCCACGCACCCGCGTACCGCCTCGTCCGCCGGCCTCCGGCGGCGGGCCATCCACCGCGCCTGGACCAGGCGCAGCAGCAGGTGGTGGACCATGCGGGCGGCCCGCTGCTGGTGCTGGCCGGACCCGGCACCGGCAAGACGACCACGATCGTGGCCGCCGTCGCCGACCGTATCGAACGACGCGGCATTTCTCCCGAACGGATCCTGGTTCTCACCTTCAGCCGTAAGGCGGCCGCCGAGCTACGCGAGCGCATCACCGCCCGGCTGCGCCGGACTACCCGCGAGCCGCTGGCGGTGACCTTCCACAGTTACGCCTACGCGCTGGCCCGCCGCGAGTTCGTGCTGGCCGGCGACGAGCCGCCGCGGCTGCTCTCCGCGCCCGAGCAGCTGCTGGAAGTGCGCCGCATGCTAAGAGGCGAGGCCCAGGACGGCGGCGCCCGCTGGCCGGAGCGGCTGCGGCCGGCCCTGGCCACCCGGGGCTTCGCCGAGGAGGTGCGCGACCTGCTGCTGCGCGCGGCCGAGCGCGGGCTTGACGGCCGGGGGCTGCGCCAGCTGGGCAAGCAACGGGACCGCGATGACTGGATGGCGGCCGCCACGTTCCTCGACCGGTACGCGGCGCGTTTCGACCTCGCGCCGGTCCCGGCCTACGACTACGCCGAGATCGTCCGCATCGCCGCCGCCCTGCTCGGCCGCGAGGAGACCAGGCAGCGCGAGCGCGGTGCGTACGACGTGGTGCTGGTCGACGAGTACCAGGACAGCGACCCGGCCCAGGAGTCGCTGCTGATGGCGCTGGCCGGGGACGGCCGCGAGCTGATCGCGGTCGGCGACCCGGACCAGTCCATCTACGCGTTCCGCGGCGCCGACGTGCGCGCGCTCACCGAGTTCCCGGACCGGTTCCGCACCGCGGACGGCCAGCCGGCGCCGGTGGTGGCGCTGCGCGCCTGCCGCCGCAGCGGCCCGGTCCTGCTGGCCGCGTCCCGCCGGGTGGCCCGCCGGCTGCCCGCCGCCCCGGCGGGCAGCCACCGTGACCTGGTTCCGGTGCCCGGTGCCCCGGCCGGCGAGGTCCGCATCCTGGTCGCGGACAGCTCGACCCAGGAGGCCGCGCTGGTCGCCGACACGCTGCGCCGCGCTCACCTGGCCGACGGGGTGCCCTGGTCGTCGATGGCCGTCCTGGTGCGCTCGGCGACCAGGCAGGTGCCGCTGCTGCGCCGGGCGCTGACCGCGGCCAACGTCCCGGTCGCGGTGGCCGGGGACGAGCTGCCGCTGGCCGACGAGCCCGGCACCCGGCCACTGCTGATGCTGCTGCGCTGCGCGCTGCGCCCGGCCGAGCTTGACGAGCAGACCGCAGCCGAACTCCTCTGCGGCCCGCTCGGCGGCACCGACGCTCTCGGCCTGCGCCGCCTGCGCCGGTCCCTTCAGCTCCTCGCCGACGCCGACCCGGGAAGCCCGGGCGGGCCGCCGAATGGGGACATGCTCGTCCATGCGCTGCTCGACCCGCGGGACCTGGCCGTGGTGCCGGACCGGGTGGCCGGGCCCGCCAAACGCGTCGCCGGGCTGCTCGCCACCGCCAGGGACGCCATCAAGAAGGGCGGCAGCGCCGAGGACGTGCTCTGGGCCATCTGGGACGCCGCCGGCCTGGCCGGACAGTGGCAGCAGGTCAGTGCGTCCGGCGGCCCGGCGGGCGCGGCCGCCGACCGGGACCTGGACGCGGTGCTGGCCCTGTTGGACAAGGCCGCGCACTTCGCCGACAGCATGCCGCCGGGCGCGCCCGGCCTGTTCGCCGACAGCCTGTCCGGGCAGGAGATCGCCGGCGACACGCTGGCCGAGCGGGCCGTCCGGGAGGACTGCGTCCGCATCTTGACCGCGCACCGGTCCAAGGGCCTGGAGTGGGACGTCGTGGTGGTCGCGGGCGTCCAGGAGGAGACCTGGCCCGACCTGCGGATGCGCGGGTCCCTGCTCGGCGCCGACGAGCTCTCCGAGGCGGTGCACCTCACCGGGCACCTGGGCGCGGGGCACGTCGGCCTCGCCGAGCCGGGGCGGGCCGGGCAGCGGCCGGGGGGCGGCCTCGGCGCGGACGTGGACGCCGCCATGCTGGCCGCCAAGCTGCTGGCCGAGGAACGCCGGCTGTTCTACGTGGCGGTCACCCGGGCGCGGCGGCGGCTCGTCGTCACCGCGGCGGGCGGCGAAGACACCGACCAGCGCCCTTCCCGGTTCCTGACCGAGCTGGCGGGCGACGACTTCCGCATCGAGCGGGTCGCCGAGGCGCACGGCGGGCACCGCTGGCTGTCCATGCCCGCGCTGGTCGCCGACCTGCGCCGGGCCGCGGCGGACACGGCGCGCCCGCCGGCCGTCCGCCGGGCCGCGGCGGCGCAGCTGGCCCGGCTGGCCACCGCCGGGGTCCGCGCGGCGCACCCCCGGGAGTGGTACGCGCTGACCGAGCTGTCGGACGCCGACCCGATCGTGACCGGCGGCGAGGCGGTCCGGCTGTCTCCCTCCCAGGTCGAGTCGTTCACCCGGTGCGGGCTGCGCTGGCTGCTCGAGGCGGCGGTCGGCGCGGGACGGACGGATGTCCTGCGCCACCTGGGCACGGTGATCCACGCGGCCGCCGTGCTGGCTGCCGAGGGGGCTACCGAACGGGCCGTGGCTGATCGCATCGACGAAATCTGGCACCATCTCGACTTCGGGAGCGCCTGGTACAGCGCCAAGCAACGGTCGCTGGCCGAGCGCATGGTGCGCCGGTTCCTCGACTGGCACGCCGCGAACCCGCGCGAGCTGGTCGCGGTGGAGCAGGCGCTCAAGGTCCGGATCGGCCAGGTGGAGATCACCGGGCGGGTGGACCGGCTGGAATCGGACCAGGCGGGCCGCGCGGTCGTCGTCGACCTGAAGACCGGCGGCAGCGCGCCGCGCGAGGACGAGCTGGGCCGGCACCCGCAGCTCGGCGTCTACCAGCTGGCGGTGCTGCTCGGCGCGTTCGAGCGGTTCGGCCTGGCCGAGCCGGGCGGCGCGGAGCTCGTCCAGGTCGGCAAGGCGGCCGGGGTGACGCTGCGGGCCAAGGTGCAGCGGCAGGGCGCGCTGGCCGAGGACGCCGAACCGGGCTGGGCCAAGGACCTGGTGGAGACCGTGGCGGCCGGCATGGCCGGGCCTGTCTTCGAGGCCCGGGTGAACCCGGGCTGCCGGACCTGCCCGGTCGCCTCCTGCTGCCCGGTCCACCCGGAGGGCGAGCAGGTGACCCCATGACTGGGGTGAGCACAGCCAGGCCCGGCGCCGGCCCGACCGGGCCGGCCCTCATCGGACCAGCACAGCTGGCCCGGCTGCTCCGGCTGCCCGAGCCGACGTCGGAGCAGGCGGCGGTGATCTCCGCGCCGCTCGGCCCGCTGGCGGTCATCGCGGGTGCGGGCTCGGGCAAGAGCGAGACGATGGCGGCCCGCCTGGTCTGGCTGGTCGCCAACGGGATGGTCCGCCCGGACCGGGTGCTCGGCCTCACCTTCACCAGGAAGGCCGCGGCCGAGTTCGCCGACCGGGTGCGCTCCCGCCTGGAGCGGCTGCGCCGTGCGGGTCTCGGCAAGACCCAGCCCGCGAGCGCGAGCGAGGGCGAGGACCCGTTCGGCGGGGACCCGGTGATCGGCACCTATCACGCCTACGCGGGGCGGCTGGTCAGCGACAACGCCCTGCGCGAAGGGCTCGAGCCGTCCATGCGGCTGATCACCCCCGCGCTGTCCTGGCAGCTCGCGGCGCAGATCGTGGCCGCCTACGACGGGCCGATGGACGAGATCATCTGGACGCCGCAGACGGTCACTGCGGCCGTGCTCGAGCTGGCCGGCGACCTGTCCGAGCACCTGCGCGACACCGGGGACGTCACCGCCGTGGGCCTGTGGCTCACCGCGGAGCAAGATGCGTTGCCGGGGCGGATACCGGCATCCGTTCGGAAGATAATCTCCACCCAGCGCGCCCGGGAGCAGCTTCTGCCGCTGGTCAGCCGGTACGCGGCGGCCAAGGCGGCGCGCGAGGTGCTCGACCACGGGGATCAGGTGGCGCTGGCCGCCCGGATCGCCAGCAGGCACCCGGAGGTCGGGGCGGCCGAGCGCGCCCGCTACCAGGTAGTCCTGCTCGACGAGTACCAGGACACCAGCCACGCCCAGCTGGTACTGCTGCAGGCGCTGTTCGGCGGCGGGCATCCGGTGACCGCGGTCGGTGACCCGTGCCAGTCCATCTACGGCTGGCGCGGCGCGAGCGCCGGCAACCTGCGGCGGTTCACCGCCGACTTCCCGGTGGTGGCCCGGGTCCGGCCGTTCGGCGCCTCGGCGCCCTCGGGTCCGGCCCCGGTGCTGCAGCTGTCCACCAGCTTCCGCAACTCCGCGCAGGTGCTCGACGCGGCCGCGGCCATCCAGGAGGAACTGCGGTATGAGGCGCCCGACGTGCCCCGGCTGGTGTCCGCGCCGGACCGGTCGCAGCGGGGCACGGTGGCGTGCGCCCTGCTGGACACGATCCTGGACGAGGCCGAGTGGGTGGCCGCGCAGGCCGCCGCGCTGCTGGCCGGCGAGCCCGGCTGCGCGCCCGACGGGCGGCCGTGGTCCCCGGGTCCCCAGTCCCAGAGTCCCCAGTCCCAGAGTTCCCAGTCCCAGAGTCTCCAGTCCCAGAGTTCCGAGCGGCGCGCGACCGGGGTGCGGCCGTCGGACATCGCCGTGCTTTGCCGGAAGCGGTCGCAGTTCGTGCCGCTGCGGCACGCCCTGGAGGCTCGCGGCATCCCGGTTGAGGTGGTCGGGCTCGGCGGCCTGCTCGCGGTGCCCGAGGTGCAGGACGTGGTGGCGACGCTGCGGGTGCTACACGACGCGGGCGCCTCCGACGCGCTGGCCCGGCTGCTCACCGGGCCGCGCTGGCGGATCGGGCCGCGTGACCTGGTCGCGCTCGGCCGCCGCGCCCGGGCGCTGGCCCGCGGCGAGGGCGACGGGCGGCCCTCCGCCGCCCAGGCGCCGGGGCTCTCGGGCGAGGACGCTCCGGATCCGCTCGCCGAGGCCATCACCGACCTCACCGCGGAGACCGGCAGCCTGGTCGAGGCGCTCGACGACCTGGGCGAGCCCGGCGCCTACTCGCGGGTCGGCTACGCGCGGATGCACGCCATGGCCGGCGAGCTGCGGCGGCTGCGCGCGCACATCGGGCGGCCGCTCGCCGACCTGACCGCGGAGGCGGAGCGCGTGCTCGGCCTGGACATCGAGGTCGCCGCGCGGCCCGGGGTCGACCCGGTCGCGGCGCGCGCCGACCTGGACGCCTTCACCGACGTGGCGGACGCGTTCGCCGGCGAGGGCGCCGAGCCGACCCTCGGCGCGTTCCTGGCCTACCTGACCGCGGCCCAGCAGGAGGAGTTCGGCCTGGAGACCGGGCGGGTCGGTGAGTCGGACTCGGTCAAACTGCTGACCGTGCACGCGGCCAAGGGCCTGCAGTGGCCGGCCGTGTTCGTGCCCGGCCTGGCGGTGGGGGAGCGGTCGCAGGTGTTCCCGGCCCGGCCCCGGGTGTCCACCCGGTGGACGGACAACCCGCGGCTGATCCCGTTCGGCCTGCGCGGGGACGCGGGGGACCTGCCCGAGCTCCTCGGGCTCGACGCCTCCTCGCTGGAGGCCTTCGGCGAGGCGTGCGCAGCCAGGGACCTGTCCGAGGAGCGCAGGCTGATGTACGTGGCGGCCACCCGGGCGGCGTTCTGGCTGGGCTGTTCGGGCTACTGGTGGGGCGAGGGCGGCACCAGCCACCTGGGGCCTTCGCCGTTCCTTGAGGAGGTCCGCCGGTCCGGCGTGGCCCAGGTCCCGGCGTGGGCGCCCGCGCCCGAACCCGACGCGGAGAACCCGCTGCTCGCCGAGGTGGAGGCGGCGGACTGGCCGGCCACCCCGGCGGGGCGGCACTACGAGGCGGTCCGCGAGGCCGCGGCCCTGGTGGAGGAAGTGCTAGCCGGGGGGGCGAGCCCCCCGAACCCGCCCTTGGGTCCGGCGGACGAGGAGCTGGTGGCGGCGTGGGAGCGGGACGCCGGCCTGCTGCTGGCCGAGCGGGCGCAGCGCCGGGGCGACGGCGCGACCCAGGTGGCGCTGCCCGCCCGGCTGTCGGTGTCGTCGCTGGTGTCGCTGGCCCGGGACCCGGCCGAGCTGGCCCGGCAGGTCCGCCGGCCCATGCCACGGCCGCCGGCCAGCCCGGCCCGCCGGGGCACGGCCTTTCACCAGTGGCTGGAGCAACGCTACGGCCAGCAGCTGCTCATCGACGACAACGCGCTGTTCGGGCCGGAGGAGGGGGACGGGGAGGTGGGTGGGGACGCGCCAGGAGAAGGCGACCTGGCCGCGCTCCGGTCCCGGTTCGAGCACAGCGAGTGGGCGGACCGGTGGCCCCGGGCGGTCGAGGTGCCGTTCGAGACCCTGGTCGGCGACCGGCCGGTCCGCGGCCGGATCGACGCGGTGTTCGCCGACGCGCCCGAGGGCGGCTACGACGTGATCGACTGGAAGACCGGCAAGCCGCCCAGGTCCGAGGCCGAACGGCACGCGGTGTCTGTCCAGCTCGCCGCCTACCGGCTCGCATGGGCCGCCCTGGCGGGCGTCGCGGTCAGCGAAGTCCGGGCGGCGTTCTACTACGTCGCCCACGACCAGACCGTGCGTCCCGCCGACCTGCTCGACGAGGCCGGCCTGGCCGCCCTGATCGAGCAGATCCCGGCGGAAGCCCCCGCGTAAATCACTGAGCGTAGGTCACTGAGCGCAGGTCTAGGTGTGCTCGGAGAGGAGCACGGCCCGGGTCCCGGGCTCCAGCGCCTCGAACACGTGCGGCACGTCGCCTGGGTAGCGGATGTAGTCGCCCGGGCGGAGTTCGGCCGGCTCGCCGGCCACCCCGACCAGGGCGCGCCCGGACCCGATCACCACGTGCTCCACCACGCCGGGCATGTGCGGCTCGGACGCGCGCGCGTGCCCGGGCTCGGCCTGGATCCGGTACACGTCGCGGCGCGCGCCCGGCGGGCAGGCAGCGAGCAGGGTGGCCTGGTAGTCGGCTTCGGCCGCGGCGACCGTGGGGCCCTCGTCGGCGCGGATCACCTGGATGTGCGGGCGGGGCGGGTCGAGTAGCCGGGAGAACGGGGCGTCCAGCGCGACGCAGATGGCCCACAGCGTCTCCAGGCTGGGGTTGCCGGCGCCCGACTCCAGCTGGGACAGCGTGGACTTGGCGATCCCGGCCCGGCGGGCGACCTCGGTGAGCGACAGCCCGGACCGGCGGCGTTCCCGGCGCAGCGAGGCCGCGATGATCTCGAGCGGCGGCTTCGCCTGCCCGACAGGCTGCCCGGCTGGCTCGGTGTTCGTCATAGCTCAGTGTTCGTCATAGCTCGGTGTTGGTCACAGCTCAGTGTTCGTCACAGCTCAGTGTTCGTCATATAAGTTCATCCGTTCGTTTTGACGAACGACCGGTTAGTGTTCACAATAACTCCATGAGTTCGATAGGGAGAACTCTAGAACGCGGCGTCCTTCGCGACGCTGTGCTGGTTGACATCGGGCTGGCCTGCCTGGCCGTGTTGTTCATCGGCCTGTCCTACGGCGCCATCGCGGTCGCCTCCGGGTTCCCGCTCTGGGTGCCCGCGGCGCAGAGCGTGCTCGTGCTGGCCGGCGCGTCGGAGTTCCTGTTCATCGGGATCGTCGCGGCGGGCGGCAACCCCATCGCGGCGGCGCTGGCCGGGATGCTGGTGAACGCCCGCCACCTGCCGTACGGCCTGGCGCTTCCCGAGGTGACCGGCCGGGGCTGGCGGCGGCTGATCGGCACGCACCTGATGAACGACGAGAGCGTGGTCTTCGCGCTGGCCCAGAAGGATCTCCCGGGCAAGCGCGCCGCCTACTGGGCCTGCGGCCTCGGCGTGCTGATCTGCTGGCCGGGCGGCGCGGTCCTCGGCGCGCTGATCGGCTCCGCGGTGCACGACACCAGCGCGTTCGGCCTGGACGCGATGTTCCCTGCGGTGATCCTGGCTCTGATCGTCAAGGACCTGCGGGACCGGATGACCCTGCGGGCCGCGCTGGCCGGCGCGGCCATCGCGCTGGCCGCCACGCCGTTCCTGCCCGCCGGGCTGCCCGTGCTAGTGGCCCTGGTGGCGGTGCTCCTGCTGGTCCCAGCCCCGAAGGCCGGCCAGAAAACCGATGAGCAACCAGTGGGGGCCCGGTGAAGGACAGCACGCTGGTCGTGGCCGGGATGGCCACCCTGGCCGCCGGAACCTACGCCTTCCGGCTCTCCGGCCAGCTGCTGCGCGCGCGGATCAGCTTCCCGCCCCGGGCCGGGAGGCTGATCGAGGCCGCCGCGGTGATCCTGCTGGCCGCCCTGGTCGCCACGACCGCGCTGACCGAGGGACACGGCTTCTCCGGCTTCGCCCGCCCGGCCGGGGTCCTGGTCGGCGGGGTCCTGGCCTGGCGCAAGGCCCCATTCCTGGTCGTCGTCATCGCCGCCGCGGCCACCACCGCCGTCCTTCGCCTCCTCGGCGTGTCCTGACCCCGCGCCCGCCGGTCACCCCCGGAGGTAGCGCTCGACGGCTTCCACCTTGGCGGTGAGCGCTCCGGACACGCCCGGCCGGATGTCCGCCTTGAGCACCAGGCTGACCCGGGGCGCCCGGGCCGCGACGGCGTCCACGGCCCGCTTGACCACCGCCATGGTCTCGTCCCAGGTTGACATATAATTTGCTACCATTTAACCATGCTGAACGGCACAGATCAGACAGCCAAGCCCTACGACATCTACGCCCGAGTCAGCGTCGTCAAGCGTAAGAACAAGAAGAACGAGCCGTCCACGGGCGGGCAGGTCGCGATCTGCCGCCTGCGGCTCGCCGATCTTGAGATTCCGGAAGGTAAGGTCCTGGTCGATCCGGGGCGTTCGGCGTGGGACCCGACTGTTAAGCGCCCGGCGTGGGACGAGCTGATGGACCGGCTTGAGCGCGGCGTGTCTGGCGGGTTCATCGTCTTCGACCTGGAGCGGTTCACACGGCAGCCGAAGGACGGTGAGCGGATGATCGAGCTGGCCGTCCGCGGCGTAGGGGTCTTGGACAGCGAGAGCGAGTACGACCTAACGACGCCGAACGGGAAGAAGGCGTTCCGCGACGCGATCAACGCCGCCGCCTACTACTCCGACCGCCTGTCCACCAGAGCCCGGCGAGGCAAGCGACTCAAGGCAATGTCGGGGGAGCCGAACACCACAACCCGTCCATTCGGCTTCGAGGACGATTTTGTGACCGTGCGCGAAGCCGAAGCCGAGATCATCCGGGAACTGACCAGGCGAATCTTGGCCGGAGAATCGCAGAACGCGCTGGTGCGTGACCTCAACGCACGCGGCATCCTCACCAGCCACGGCAACCCTTGGGCTGAGACATCCTTGCAACGTCTTCTGCTCAGAGAGCGCAACTGCGGACGAATCCTCTACACCGACACGGAAAAGAATGTTAAGTCTATTGCTGGCCGTCTGCCTGGAGAGCCGATCCTTTCCGAGGAGGACTTCGACCGGGTATGCGCGATGTACGCCGCTCGTCGGCGCAGCGAGCCGCGCTCGGATACCTACCTGTGCACGGGTATAGCCTTCTGCGGCCGTCCGGGCTGTGGCAAACCGCTCACCGGTCACCCGGCATCGGCTATGAAGCCGTACGAGGACGGTTCGGTACGCCGTGAATACAGATGCGGCCCGTCTTCTAGCGGCAACGGCTGTGCCAAGATCAGCGTTGATCAGCGTGGCTTGGATGAGGCGGCCGGAGCCATCGCGGTGGCGATTCTTTCTGACTCTCGCCATGCCGAGGCGGTCGAATCCGTTACCCGGGAACTTGAGAGCGAAGCCGCGCGGCTGGACCTAGCCATCGCGGAGGCTGAGCGTGTCGCGGAAGCGCTCGCCGACCGCCTTGGGCGCGGAGAGCTGACTCTCGCGCGCTATGACATCGCTAACCGGCCGCTGGATGAGCGCATCGCCAAGCTCAAGGCCGAACGCGAAGCGCTAGGCGACACAGCTCTAGGCGCTTCGCGGCAGCCAGGCCGGGAGCACTGGCAGCGGCGGTGGGACGACGCCGACACGACAGAAAAACGCGAGCTACTGAAAATGGCCTTGCGCGGCAGGCGCCTCGTCGTCGACCCGGCCAGCCTTAAGCGCGCTGAGCGGTCCGATGTCACCCGTCGGATCAGGATCGTCTCAGCGGAAGGCGAAGACCTGCCAGACACGACGATGACCATCGCCGACGTGATCACAGCCCGGGCCGAGCATGGCGGGCTCGTGTCTACCCCTAGCGCGCCAGACACCAGATGGTCGAAGCGCCGGTTTTTCACCGAAGAGTACAAGAGCCGCATTCTTGACGAGTACGAGAACGCGGCACCGGGAGAGCGCAAGGCCCTGCTGCGCAGGGAGGACCTGCACTACACGAATATCTCCTCCTGGCGCCGCAAGAGGATGGGGTAGACCGTGGCCGCCGAACTTGTCAGCTCAGACTTGCCGATTGACATCTACGCCCGTGTCAGTCAGCTCAAGCGCAACGAGAAGCGCGAACCGTCGACCGACGGCCAAGTTTCGGAATGCCGGGTCCGCCTCATCGACCTCGGTCTTGCGGAAGGCAAGGTCTTGGTAGATCCTGGGCGCTCGGCGTGGAACCCTGCTATCCAGCGTCCGGCGTGGGACGAACTGATGGAACGGCTAGAGCGCGGCGTTTCCGGTGGGTTCATCGTGTTCGACCTGGAGCGGTTCACCCGGCAGCCCAAGGACGGCGAGCGGATGATCGGGGTGGCCGCTCGCGGCCTCCTGGTGCTGGACAGCGAGAGCGAGTACGACCTGCGGACCCCGAACGGCAAGAAGGCGTTCCGCGATGCGATCAACGCCGCCGCCTACTACTCCGACCGCCTGTCAACCAGGAGTGCTCGCGGTAAGAAGCTCAAGGCGATGGCCGGCGAGCCGAACGGCTCGGCGCGGCCCTTCGGCTTCGAGGATGACCGCGTCACCCAGCGCGAGGACGAGGCCGCCATCCTGCGTGAACTGACAACGCGCCTCCTGGATGGTGAGCTGCCTGACGCGCTGGTCGCGGACCTGAACACACGGGAGATCCCTACGGCCCAGGGCAAGCCGTGGACGCCTACGGTGCTAAAGACGCTGCTCACCCGCCAGCGGAACTGCGGCAGGATCATCTACACCGACCCCGCGTCGGGCCTGACGTCCGTCGTTGGCCGCCTACCAGGTGATCCGATCGTTTCCGAGGAGGACTTCGACCGGGCGAATTCTATCTACGCCGCGCGCCGGCGGGGCCGCCCGAGTTCACCGCACTACCTCTGCTCGTCCTTCGCCGTCTGCGGACAGCCCGGCTGCGGCCACACCCTCCACGGCCGGACCCGCAACGGCCTCAAGCCCTACCCGGACGGGTCGGTGAGCCGTTCGTACTGGTGCAACCCCACAGCCGGAGGGTGCGGAAAGACCGAAGTGGACCAGCGGGCACTGGATTCAGCGGCACGCGCGCTCGTGGTTGAGATCTTGTCGGACACGCGCAACACCGACGAGATCGAGCACGCCGCCCGTGAGGCAGCCAGCGAAGCCGTTCGGCTCGACATAAAGATCGCCGAAGCCGAGGCGGTGGCGGAAGCCCTAACCGACCGCCTAGGACGAGGCGAGATCACTCTTGCCCGATACGACCTGGTCATCAAAACAGTCGATGAGCGCATCGCTAGCCTCCAGGCCGAACGTGCCGCACTCCCTGACCCCGGCCCCGTCCCTGGAGCACAGCAGTCACTGGGCACAAGCCGCGCGCATTGGCGGCAGCGGTGGGACACCGCCGACCACAAGGGAAAGCGCGACCTGCTCAAGATGGTGCTGCGGGGCAAGCACCTGGTAATACAGCCAGCCCAACGGGGCCGGGGCAGCACCGACCAGGACGACATCATTCGCCGCGTCACGATCGAGTAGCGCCGTATTCCCGCCTGGACAGGCCATTAACGGGCCTTTGAATTTGACCGGGATGCAGTTACTGCCTGACCGCTTTCGGTGATGCCCGGACATCACGATGTGTGCCCGCGGCTGGCCTGTTGCCGGGTGGTCCTGCGGCGTGCCGCAGTGATGGGGCATCGTTCACTATGCCTTCCGCGACGACGGTTTCTGCCACTGTCATGAGGAATATGGTGCGATAGCGGCGTCACCCACCTGTTTGCCCAATACCAGTTCATAAGGCACGCCGCTATCCTTTAGGAGCCTGGCCACCCGGCCGTGGTGATCCGCATGGACTGCAAGAACCAGCAACCTCTGTGCCCGGGACGCCGCAACGTACAGCACCCTCCTGAGTTCCGAAGCCACGCCATCCTCCCAATGATCGATGACATGGCGGTGCGAGCTATCCGTATGAAGTTTCTCGGGTAGTACCACCACAACACTGGTGTATTCCAACCCTTTAACCGAATGAACGGTAGCCGCAGCGAAGCTTCCTGTTGTGTCCTCGCGTGACGGCTTCCAGACCGCTCCATTTGGCGCTTTGATGAACGCTCCGAGATCTTGCCTCGGAGTGATGTTGGCAGGCCACCGTATCTGTTTTACGTGCTGCCGTAGCTTCTCGGCGTAGTCCTTGGGCGTACTGTCGGTGGAGCTGACGGTGATGGCCAGGCGGACAGCCGTATCGCGTAGCCACCGTTCATCCAGGCTGGATTCGTCAAGCTCGCCAACATCAGCCGCAGTGCGTAGGAGACGTTCTACTAGCCCGACAGCCTGGCTTCTTTCCTTGGGGGTTGAACTCGCGGTTTGCAAAACTTCACTGGCCCGGGCGAAGCGCAGGACGAGGTTCGGGCCCTGGTCAGAAGTCTCTTTGGGGGCACCGGCGGATTTTCTCGCATCCGAGCCGCGGAAGGATAGGAAGATGGTCTCGCTGCGCGGCAACTCATGAACGGCGAGCAGTTGCTCAACCGCCGACGCCACTTCGCCCTGGCTACTGAACTCCAGCAGCTGCACAGGTATCTGGCATGACCGGTTCTCACCGCAGGCCACTTCGCTCTGGCTGCCTGACCGCAAGCTGTTGTTGACCGCACAGATAGCTGGTGAGCTTCGCCAGTTACCGTTCAGGGAGAGCGGGGTGCCGAGCGTAGCCACGAAGGCGCGCACCTTATCTGGTTCGGCTCGGCGGAACTCAAAGATCAACTGATCCATATCCGCCACGGCAACGATCTTCACGCCAAACTTCCGGAGAAGACGCAGGACGATGATTTCCTCAAAGCCGCAATCTTGGGTTTCGTCGACGATGATTTCGCTGAACCGATTTCCGAGCAGACCTCCTACAGCTTCGACTATTTCCGGCTGCCATAGATAACACATAGCCAGCGCCCGTGAGGCTGCAGAACTGATGATGCCAGCTTTCACAAAGTTTTTACATCGCCATGTTGCCTGTGCCTCAAGTTCCTGGCCTCGCTCCGAGATAAGCTGCTGCAACATATCTCTGTACCGGGACGGCAGGCGACGTTCGTTTACGGTAGCACGCAACTCACGATCGAATTTGAACCAGTCAAGCTCGATGTCAGGCAACTTGCCCATATCGCGGAGATGAAAACTTGCATCTTTGAGTCCTTCCCATGACTCGCAGAAGCGGGGCGTCTTGCCGCAACGCTGGACATACACCGGCCGCGTGATGAACTGGTTTATAAAGCTATCGAATGTTCCTACGAAGTTTGGCGCTAGGAGCGCTTCAGGCTGGTCGGCACAGCGAGCCTTCACTTCGGTTATGGCAGCCTTCGTGAATGACAGCAGGCCGATACCTTTACGTGGCTCAGCCTCGGTACGGCGGAGAAACCGGGCGACGATCGCACGGGTTTTGCCGGCACCTGGACAGGCTTCGGCGAACTGATCGCCCTTGGCGAGCACCAATAGTCGTTGCTCGTCACTAAGCTTTGGCAGCGGCATCTGGTCCTCCAGGCCCGGCGAGCGAAGCATTTATGGCGTCTGCGAGATACGTCGGAACGGTGAATGCCGCGCCATCCTGAATCGCCAGGGCGATGTCATGGGCAAACTCGCCCTTCGAGATGAAATCCTTGTTTTTGCGCAATTCTTGGTAGAGTGCCCTGGCGGGATTTGGGTCGTCAGCGATGCGCTGCCATTTCACCCCTGACAGCGGGTGTTGGCTTAGGTACGCTGCTTTTAGGACTGGAACGTTGGACTGTTCGGTGAGCAGGTCCGCCTCGAGGGTGTAGGTAGACGAGGCAACCGTTAGCCGGTGGCCGATACCCATGCCCTGGGCCAGTTCCGCCAGCTTGCCGGCGCGGTTGCGCACTGTTGAGTCGTCGGATGCTTCGGCAGCTTTGAGGTCCGGATCACCATCGGTGATAACGACCAGGTGGTCGATGACCGTAAGTCCGTTGACCGGGCCGAGCAGCAGCTTTATGTAGGGTGCGAAGTCGACGCTGCCGACGTTGACGATGGTGCCAGCGTGGAACTCGCGCCACTTGGCGCGATCCACGGCGAAGACGCGGTGGCGGGCCAGCACGGGCAGCAGAACCGCCTCGGCGATACCCTCTACCAGGATGATGCGCTGTGCAAAGAGCACTGCTGCACGAGTGGCATCGAGGTACTGATTGATCTTCCGGCGTTCGTTCCGGTCGAGGTCAAGCCTGGCTAGCGGCAGCGCGCATGTCATGCGCCGGGTGACATCCTGCTTGCCTTGCTCGTCCTCCACCTGCTCAACCTGATGCCTGGTCCGCAGAACGACGATGTTCTCCACACCGACGCTGCTGGCCAGGTTTGGTGAGTGTGTCGTTGCGACGACCTGGATTCTGCCGACTGGGCCATGGGTGTCCGGGGTGACGGACGCCTCCGCCTGTTCACGAAGAAAGTCGAGCAGGATCGCTTGCAACTGCGGGTGGAGGTGGGCTTCGGGTTCTTCGACAAGGAAGAGTGTCAGCTCAGCCTCACGGGCGTTCTGAAGCTCCAATACAACGGTGGCGATGAATAGCAAGTTGGCGTAACCCAGGCCAGTTTCGGTCAGATCCGCTGGCTCGATGCCGTGCTCGGCCATCTTGAGCCGTAGGCTGCGGCACAACTGACGCAGGTTGTAAGCCTCGAAGTCCAGCTTGACGTTCTGGCCGCGTACCGGGTCCGTCAGCGCCGTAACGTGCTCCTGGATGCGCCGCTGAACGCCGTTCTGCTCATGCGCGAGGACATCATGGGTAGCCAGGTCGCCAATGGCCTGGTTGGCATCCGCCAGGAACTTGTCGCGGTCCTCCAGGCTGGTCAGCTGCTCAATGATGAAGGCCAGACGGCTGCCGTTCGCGGAGTCGAGTTCACGCTGAGCGTCCCGCAGGGGCGCCAGGTAGACGTGCCGGATTTGCTCGCGCTTCTCCGGTTCCGACTCAGGCCCGGCGTCCCTCCCGGCACGGAAGGACAGCTGCGAGCGTTTCGCGACAGATTCGTCAGGGCGGAACCGGACTGTGTACAGCGCCCGCTTCGTTGTGAGGTCGAGTGCTCCTATGTAGTGGCCTCGCTGGATTTCCGTCAGATCATCCAGCTCAAGGCCCAGCTCGATGACCTGGCCCGCTCGCCCATGAGAGAGGTCGTCGACTTCAAAGTAGCGTGTGCGGCGCAGGTATAGCGGAGTGGTAGCAAGCCGCAGCGCCTCGATGATGTTCGATTTGCCGGAATTGTTCTCTCCGACCAGGAGGGTAAGTGTGGGGCGAAGCTCGACAGCCGTCTGATAACACGAACGAAAGTTAGAAAGCCGTAGCGTACGGAGATACATTCCGTGCAAATCGGCTGTTTTAGGCTGGGCCGCTTCGGGCGATTCGTCCAGGCTCTCGTTTTCGGACGCCGCGGGGGTTGCTGCTGTCATGCTGGGCGTACCTTACTCCTGAGATCATTATAATCAAACTCGAACGTAGTGCCTAAAAAGACATCTGACGGGCGAATGTCAATAGTTAACCCGACTGGCCGGGATCACAGCCGACGGCACCGCTAGCCGACGAGAGTAGGAATCGTCGTATCGCCCGAGGTGCCGCAGGAGTGAGCGTATCGGTAAGAGGCCGCCCGTAAACGGATCGAAGCGGGCGTGTCGTGATTCCGTGGAAAACCAGCCACTGAACCGGGCGTACGCCTACTCGGTCATCGATGCCCGGACGACGATCTTCAGATTTCTATGGTGGCGGCATAATGTAGCGCTAGTTTCAGCGCTTTAGGTTCAGGCCAGGCTCTACCTGGAAGTTCGGCCTGCATCTGTTACTGGCACGTACGGTTACCGTACGGCCACTAACTGCACCGCACCCTCAGCTGGTCGTACAGCATCTTCTCCGGTGACGAGTCCGCCCCGGCGCAGACGGAGCCCTGTGCGTTCGCGAGGAAGCACCCGTCTTCTCGCGGTGCAACCGATGTCACCGCCAGAACTCAGTCATGCCCAGATGCGCGTAGACGTCTTGGAGCAGGCCGCCGCCCGGTCGGGGATCGGTACGCCATGGAACGTAGAAAGACTGACAACCCGAATCAGGGTTCGCAACAGCAGGGACTCTGAAGGAGCAATTCTCCGGTTTATGCCGGACGAATGGCATGCATTTATCCGTGGCATCACATGTCGTCTTGAGCATGTCTAGTTGCTCGATCGAGCCGTTGGTCTCGACGGCCATCACCAACGAGGGCCGGATACCAATGGTCGAATACCGCTAACAGCCAGTCGGTGTAAGGGCTGTCGACACCCACCCGACGCCGAACATGTAGCGAAACTGTAATGAAGATTGCCTATACCGATAGCATCGGCCTGTATCCATACCATGCAGACAGATGAGATTGCCGCCTTGCTCACCCGCTGTGAACAGGCAAAACATCAGCCATGCCGCGCATTCCGCCCTGGACGTGCATGCTCCTGAATGCATCCAGCGGTGATATCCGCGTTGGTTGGGCTCATCGGCTTCGGCAGCCCGCGCCAGCACTGATCAGCCATCTTTTATATGTAGCAGTAATCGCAGCCTAGATCGGACGTGCCGCCAGTATGCAGGCCTTTCTCGCACGGCGGCAGCAATCAGATGACGGCGGGTGTCCGACAGAACTCTCAGAGAGGTTTAGTGGAACCTCCGCAGCTCGCCCGAACACATGTATGCTGCCGGTCTACGGGCACTCTCAACGGTCGCTGTACAACCCCACATGCATCCTCGGATAGGAGTCGACACCGGATGATTTAGTCGAGCATCCTCGACCGTAGGTTAGCAACATCGCGCTTGGCGCACCGTAGGTTGCCCAGGCACCAGATCACCCGAACGACAGCAAGGCGCGGATATGAGTAACGAAGTCCAAGAGCCAGACGGCACCCCCGACACCAAGCCAGAGAGTGCTTCAAACGCCGACGCCGGGAAGCAACTCGACAAGGAAGGGCGGGAAAGAGGCTTCCAGACCCTGGACGACTTGATGAGCTTTTTGCAATGGGTGACCGAGTTGCCGCTCGGGAAACTGCTGAAGCTGTTTGCCGTTATCGCCTTTGCAGGTTTTGTGTGGTGGCTCATTCACGGCGGCAGGTAAGCGTTTCGGAGCAGTTCGGCGCAAGAGCACCGACCGCATCCGTAACGGTCGCTGCGTCGAGGTAGTTAGCCTCGCCGCCAGCCGCATCGTTGTACGCGACACAAAGAGACACTCCGCTGGTCCGGCTCTGTGTTTTACCTCGAATGAGTGGATTTATTTATCGGTGAGGTACCATACGGGGAATCGACAGATTAGACGGGTCTTCGATCCCATCGCCGGCGCTGGAAGCTTCTTGCTTGAGCCGGTAGCCCTCGCAACCTTCAACTCGACGACCTAGGCGGAACCACCACGCCGTTCCGCCAGTTCACTCCCAGACTGCGCTGCTGCCACCTAGCCTGCGACCACTGCTACGTCCATGAGCACGACGATCAGAGGTGGCGGTTCAAGCCGTGTTCGATATCCTCCGCCTCGTCCCGCACGACTGGCTGCCGCCTGCGCCGTGCAGTTCTGTCCATGATAGTAGCGTGCCCGCCATACGTTGAAATGTTCTTTAACGGCACACAGCGATCCTTACCCGTCTCCATGCGGCTCATCTTTGACATGAAGCAATACATCTGACCAGAACCAGAAGTGTTACTGACACGTGGTGCAGAGATACGTGTAATTCGACCCCTCATGGTTCGCCGGAAACTCCTCACGGTGGTCCTGGTGTGCTCGCATGCCGCTCAGCGTCACCAGCCAGTACGTCACCATCAGGTAGTTGAACTCACGATCCTCGTGCCGGTACCAATCCACTTCGCGGATGGCGGCCAGTTGGCAGCCGTGCAGCCCGAAGGCATGGCGGGCTGCCGCTTCGAACCAACCGGCCACGCTAACCACCCCCGCTCAGTTTTGGTCGAGAACGTTTCGGGCGTTCAGGTACGCCGTAGTTCGTCAGTTCACGCTCAACGTCTGCGATGGCCCGCCCGTACCGTAGCTGCGACAAACCGCGGACGCGCACGGCGTTGCCGGTGGCCCTGCCCGGTGGCCTGGTGGCAATGGACACCGGCGGCGCAATGCCGCCATCGATCCCCACCATGGCGATGGCTTCATCCGGTGCCGCCGGGGCTGCCGACCCGCCGGGAGCGGTCCTGCCCCGGCCAGGGCGTCCCGCTGGGCCGCGCGGCTCGCCGCCGAGCCGCCCGTCAAGACAGCCCGGCGGGGCACGCGCGGCCAGGCCGCCCAGCCCCGGACGGCGACAGACCAGTGAACCGCTACGGGACCGAGGCCACGGAGCGCTGACCCGCGTACCTCCCGGGCAGCTACGGCAGGCTGGAGGACCCGGAGGAGTTCTTCACTGAGCTGGGCGAGCAGGCCGACGTGGAGATCGAGGACAGGTACCTCGAATACGCGGGGTCGGATGTCGCCGGGGAGAGCGCGCCACTGCAGCCGAAGCCGAGCAGCGCGCCCAAGCTGCCGAAGCTGACCGGACGGAAAGGGTTAACCTACGCCATTCGTACGACCCTGACCTGGGCGGGCTAGGCTCGGACCTATGCTCATAGCGTTCTCTGTTACCCCGCTCGGCGTCGGCGAGGGCGTCGGGGAAATCGTCGCGGAGGCCGTGCGCGTGGTCCGCGCCAGCGGCCTGCCGAACCGCACCGACTCGATGTTTACCACGATCGAGGGCGACGACTGGGACGAAGTGATGGCCGTCGTCAAGTCCGCAGTCGACACGGTCGCCTCTCGCTCCCCCCGCGTCAGCCTGGTCCTTAAGGCAGATCTCCGCCCCGGCGTCACCGACGCCCTAACCTCCAAGGTAGAAACCATAGAACGCTACCTAGAACCTGAACCCGACACCGCCCGAGCTTCGCGCTGACTTGCGTGGCCGCGCCGAGCAAGCCGAGCAGCAGGCCGACGCCAACCGGGCCGAACTCGACCGCTTCCGCACCGCTACCGTGGACGCCGACCTCGCCGAGGCCGCGCCGCACGCCGTGCGACGCGCAGCCAGACCGGCCGAAGGCAACTCAGTGAAAGGGCCAGGCGCGGGCCAGGTGATGTGGTGAGCGTAACGCGG
>WNGJ01000909.1_pt1 | contig 28026 bp, 24 predicted proteins | sample 5400611 | NCBI WGS metagenome assembly WNGJ01 (sample SAMN13153375, study PRJNA577476) | soil metagenome | isolation source: 40 cm soil or saprolite under Garry oak tree replicate 1 | place: USA:California | collected 2016-06-15
TAAACGAGAAAAAATGATTAATTTGATTAAGGAAATGATATCACAAGTCATTCCATAATTGTCGTTTTGTATCCATACTATAGGTAGGCGAGCAGGACGAGGGGTGCGAGAGGGTAGGCAGGACGACCACAAGGGGTCCCGCTCCGCATCAGTCCCGTCCCTACGAGGAATGCGAGGAGTGCCACTATGCAGACAGTTTGCCTTCCTAAAGGAAAACCTGCTGATTACTTTCTACAGCAGCAGAAGCGAGAGCAAGATGAAGAGAAGATGCTGTACTTTCCTTTAGATGGGATGCTACCGGCAGGCGATACGCTGGTGTTGAATACTGCCCTTAGCACTCTATCCTATCTCTCCAGGGGCATCGATTGTCCACGGCTGGAGAAACAACAACAGTTTACGAGCAGCGAGTTGAGCTTGCTGCGCCCCTTGCTGGAGCTTTTCCCCCATTATTGCCCCTACGAAGTGATGTTTGCCAGCTTTTACAATGGTACGATCAACGAGGTGACGGTTGAGCATTGCCGGCAGCTCCTGTACGAGGCGCTGGAAGATGGTGCCTGGGATCAGCAGTTGCGGCCGATACGCAATGTGCTTTCGCGCACACGGTTGAAGCTGCGCCCCTTTGGGATCGATATCTCTTCGATTTTGGAGACGGGGTATATTCTGATGGTGACGCCAAGAGAAAAGTAAGAATCTGCTGCATTGGCGGATACTGCGCTACCTGTCACAAAACTAGGGTTTTGCGTTTTTTCTCCTCCAAAGTCTTGCTTTTTGCGAACTTGTTGTGTACTCTGTGTACCATATACATGTTTTTAACAAAAATATGTGCACCGAAGATATTTTCACGTATTACCGTTTTGAGAGGAGTCACGCCATGCAAAGAATATCTTTCCGTAAAGTGAAAACCTCCGTCTATCATGTACAGCCAACCGAAGATGATATCTTACACTTTTCCCTGGATGGTCTCTTGCCAGAAAGCCACACGCTGGCTTTGAATCTCTACCTGGGCACACTCTCGCTGCTTGCCAGTAGCCCCACCAGTTCCTACCCGTACTTGCTGGCGGAACAGCAATTCACAAGCAGTGAGCTTTCCGTGATTGTACCGCTGCTGAAATATTACCCGCATTATTGTCCCTACGAGGTGCTACTGGCGAGTTTTAACTACGGGAATACCAGCGAGACGATGATTGAGCGCAGCCGGAAACGTTTGCACGAGGCACAGCTTGAGGGTATCTGGGACCAGGAAATGAGGCCGGTGCGCAATGTGCTCTCGCGCGCACGACTCAAGATGAGGGCCTTCAGGATTGAAATCTCTTCCATCCTGGAAACCGGCTACATTTTGATGGTGCTATCTGAACGCAAGCGCCTGGAGGCGTAGCCGTTTATACGCCGGAAGCGCGCAGTTTGTGTACCTTGATGGCAACCTGCAGCGGCAGCCAGTTACTGGGCTGTTCGACGTTGATGGTGCAGAGCGATTGTATGCGCTCTATACGTTGGGTCAGCGTGTTGCGGTGTACACCCAGCAGCTCGGATGTGTCTTTGATATTGCCTCCATGCTCAAGATAATGCTCCAATGTATCCAGCAATCCAGACCTTTTATGCCCCTGGTCATAACGAGAGATCAGAGCGACCTGATCCAAATACAGGTCGCGCTGGCTGTTTTCACGCGCAAAGGTATAGAGGTAGCGATAAACGCCAAGGTCGTTGAAATGCAAGCTCCTTGCTTGCTGGCTAAGGCACTGCCCAATCCGCAAAGCTTCCTCTGCTTCAGCGAATCCTCGCCGGTAATGTGCGATATCATGACAAATACTGCTAATACCCGCGAATATGCGAACACGCTGCTTGCGTTCCACCTGTAGTACGAGCTCATCCAGCCATGTTTTCAGACCTCCACCGGTCATGTCTTTGTCGAGGGGCAGGATGCAGTAAAGAATGTTCTCACGCTCATACAGCAGCGAGCCGGGATAGTTATCCTGTAGACGATAGCTGGTAAGCTTGATGGTATGGTTGAAGGCGGAGAGTTGGTTTTCGTGCGTTGGGGGTTCGTTGCTCTCGAGCATTTGTATGGCTGCAAGCATGACCATGGCATGCGGGATAGTAAGATCACAGCCCAGCGAGGCAGCCCGGCCTCGCAATGATTCCTCGCCGTTGATTTTTTCCGAGAACAGGTCATCGAAGAACTGGGCAATGGAACTGCTGCGCGCTGGAGCATCTGCGAACAGGCGACCTTGTATGGCCAGGGATGCCTGCATGGCAATAGTGCTGAGCAACAACTGGTCTTCAGCCGAAATGTCGAGATATTTGCTTGAATAGCAATTGATTAAACCAAAGCAGCCGTTGTGTGCAATCAGGGGGACAATCAACAATGTCTCGTACTGCACATTCTTGAGCGGATTGAGCTGTTCTTTCTCATGCACGGTCAGATCGGGCAATTGACCAGGTTCGCTCACATGGCTGAGTTTCGTCCAAAGATGCTGGTCAATTTGGGGGGAGACAACGATTACGCCACGCTCGTACAGGTCAGGTGATGAAGTCTGCATAGTCATTTGACCATTGAGGGATTCCAGGAGCATCACTACGCAGAGATCCTGCGAAGTAGCCTGCCGGGTCAATGTTGCCAGGGAACGCAACATTTCATCGAGCGGGTGCGTCGGAGAGAAGATTGTTAGTAACCCCCGCAGAATATCGTAGAGCTTATGCGCGGGAGCGGAACTGGTGGTTCCCGTAGCCTCAGTAGGGGATGTGTGCTGCTGTGGTTGTGTAGTGGACATTTCTACAGTGCTATCCAGGCCAAGTTCTGCCAGCGAGATCCCCTTTGCGGATGTAGTCATGCTAATCCCCCCAGAGATGAGTATAGTGGAAAAAAGTTGGCTGCTGTTCTCTCAAGAATACGGACATAGTTCACATAAAATCAAGGCCAGGCACAAGTGTAACATATATTTCGGGCAGTGTCCAGTGCAATTAGCACAAATTTGTATAACAAATGTTTTTCGGTATGTAGAGACATAGGACAACTTTGTCTGTTGAGAAGACCGGTATAAGATTGATAAGTAGAGGTAATGATTTTCATCGATGGCCTGGATGGTATCAGACTCCCCCTAGTACTTTTTGCTGGTATGAGACTAAAACCTGAAAAAATTGAACTTTTGTTCTATTATCTTTTCCTGGATGCCGGTATTAGTGATTCGTCTGTCGTAAGTATGGGAGGTAGTCATGCATTCACTATGGCGTACAGTTGCCAAGATGGTAGCCTGGATAGGGGCGGCAATGGTGGTGATTGTCGTTCTGCACCTTGGAGGTATAGTTGCGCTGCGCGTGGGGGAGTTCTCTCCACTGACCGGCGCGTTCATCGGCGGCACAATGGTACTCTCAAGTACGCTTTTGCGGAGGCGTACAAGAGAAAATACTGAACCCTGGATTGGTTACGAGCAGGTGGGATGGGCGCTGATTGGCCTGGGCGTGGTGATGTGGGGCTCTGGGGAGACATTCTGGCGCTACTATATGGCTACCGGGCAAGCTCCATTCCCATCGACAGCAGATATCGGCTATGCCAGCTTTCCGGTGCTGGTGTTCACCGGGCTCCTCTTGCAGCCGTCATCCGAAACCGGTGGCAAGCGCTTTTTGCTGTTGATGGATAGCTTGATTTCAATGGGCTCGATCCTGGCAATCGCCTGGTATTTGTTGTTAGGCTCCCTGGCGCAAGCGCCCGGAGAGGCTAATCTCGCAAAATTCCTGGGATTGTATTACCCTATAGCCGATACAGCACTGCTCAGTTGCGTGGTGTTCATGCTGCTGCGGAACCAGGGACGGCGGTACCAGGCCAACGCGCGTCGCATCAGCCTGCTGGTAGTCGGCCTGGGGCTGTGCTTTTTCGTGACTTCGGACTTCATTTTTAATGTGCAGAACAATGCAGGAACCTACGTGGAGGCTAGCTGGACTGACCTGGGCTGGCCACTGGGCTTAATGACGATAGGGATCGCGGCCTACCTGCGCCGTTTCCTGCCCGCGACTCCTGCCGAGGTGATCGAGCAACGTATGGAGGACTACGAGGAGCGGCATACCTTCGGTGTGACACGCTTCATTCCCTATATCCTCTTAGCACTGCTCTTCCTGGCGCTGACCCTCAACGTACTTTCCAGTGATCCTGGGCAACTGGCCATCCGGCCATTGCTGCTGTTCGCGACGATGGGAGTAGTGGCACTGGTAGTCGTGCGCCAGCTCTTTACACTGTGGGAGAACGCGCGGCTGGCGCACGAGCAGGCAGAGGCGCTTACGGACCTGGAGCGAGCCAATACACGCATAGAAGACCAGGCACGCCAGATCGCGGATCACAATGTCGAGCTGGAACGTGGTATTGTGCACCTCAAGAATGTTCAGGCACAGTTGGCAAACGGCAATTTGCGGGCGCGGGCCAATCTCACCAGCGGCGCACTGCTGCCACTGGCAGGCAGCCTGAACCTGATGGCTGAGCGCCTGATGCGCCTGGGACAGACGAGTGTGTATATGCAACGCCTGATGCGCGCCCTGGGCGAACTGAGTATCGCCTTTGAACGCAGGGCGGCAGGTGCTCCTTTTATTGTTCCCGAGTCCTGTAATGAGTTTATAGAGATTAACCGCCTCTTAACCTCGATGCACTTGAAGAGCAACGCAACAACGTTGCCCAACACTCACCCATTGACGAACGGGCATGCCACGCAGCGGCCAGCAGCCATGCAAAGTCCGGTAACGCAATCTTTTACGAATGATGCTCCTAACATGCCGCGACAAACGCCAGTGCCCCGGCAGACTGATACGCCGGTGCCGCAAAACCCCTTGACACCGAGGCTGGGCATCAGGGCCGTATCGGCCTCCCGACAATTGCCATCGTCAGGGCCACTGGAGAACGGGGTGAGCGAGGGAGATGATCAATTAACCAGCTAGCTAATCCTCTCTCATACATACGGCGATCACGCTGATATTGTCTTTGCCGCCGGCATCCAGCGCGGCCTGGACGAGCATAGAGCACAACTGTGAGGAAGAGGAAGCAGATGTACTGAGAATCTCCTCGATCCCGGTGTCGCGCACCATCTCCCATAAACCATCGGAGCAGAGCAGCAGGATATCGCCTACTTGCATTGGCACGGTGAAGGTATCGACTTCCACAGTTGGATAGTTGCCCAGAGAGCGGTAAATCTCGTTGCGCTGGGGATGCGTGTACACGTCATCGGCTTTGATCGCTCCGCGCTTTACCAGGCGGGCAACGGTTGAATGGTCCTGTGTTACCTGAATAAGCCCCTCTGATTCTCGATAGAGGTAGGTACGGCTATCACCTACGTTCGCTATATGGGCGGTTGCGCCCCAGAGCAGCGAGGCCGTGATGGTCGTACCCATGTCCGCGTGCTGCTGCTGGTTGCATTTATACACACTGTGGTTGGCACTTTGCACCGCTTCGACCAGCAATTCCGGAAGGGTGTCATCTTCTACGCTTAGTTGTAGGGCAATCAAGATGCGCTCTCTCATAGCGCGAAGCGCCAGTTGGCTGGCTTCGCGTCCATTGCCATGACCTCCCATGCCGTCTGCTATGAGAAATAGGCCAACCGGGCGGGGAGCTGTTATAGAGCTGGTTATGTTCTCAACTGCGAGCAAGCTGTCCTCGTTCGGTCTGCTCCTGCGTTTGATGCCGGCATCCAGGCCTGTACCTATATCCAGGTATAGCGGGTTCCTGCTCCTGGTTTTAGCTCTACTCCGACCTATAGCAGGTCGCCAGCACTCAGTTATATCGGGCTCACGCTGCGGGCTGAGATTCCCATGCATTTGTACACGATCTCTTTGCATAACGGGTGCGCGGGCCAGGGAGATATCTCTCTGACCGAAAGGGCTTGATCGTGGGTAGATTGTTGGTGCGTTGGCGATGCCTGCATGCGGGGATGACGCAGTCGCAGCCAGTTCGGACGCTGTTGAGTAGTGGCGCCCGTCCAGGTCTTCCTGCGTTACCTGCATGGCTTCCGACTGGTACTGCGCTTCCAATAACTCCGCGTTGAAACGTTTGAGTTCACGCCGTTCCCGCCACCAGCCACGGACCAGGCGTATGCCGATCAGCACAAGCGCTCCCCAGGCGAAGAGTAGCGTAGCCGATAGCAGCGCTAAACCGAGGAGGGGAATGAGCGTGAGCGGGCCGTGTGCTGCCCATAAGTTGGGCAAGCGTGGCAGCGCCTGGAATAAGAAGCGCCAGGCCCATGGAGGAAAGCCGCCGCCGATCGATAAGAGGAGGATAGCCCCCAGGGGCAATGCGATGCAGGCGGCGATTCTCAGCCACTTGTGGGCGGCATATAGGGTTTGCATGTGTTCCAGGATGTTGTTAATCATGTTGTCCCTTTCTCTTCTCGCGCCAGATCAGACTATGTTATTCACTGTTGTCTCGTGAAACATGGTTACTTTGATTACTGTGTTGTTCTGCATGAGGAAACGCAGGCCGCCAAAGCCAGTTGAGAACGCTGTGTCCATGACGGTGAGCATCCAGGCCATTGGTTCGGGCTGGCTGCTGGGCCAGGCTTTGACAGAGAAGGCAGCGCCAAAGGCACGGAAACGCAACGTGTAGGATGTTCCACTTTGAGCCTTGTATGCTACAGAGCCGAGTGAGGTGGTTTTTCCGTTGACGCGCTTCAAGATTTGCAGTTTGGTGCCATCGATGAGCGCTTTGTACCAGTTGTTGCCACTGGTCCAACGGAGGACTGCGCCCATGTTGACACCACCATTCTGGGTGAATTGATTCACGACTCCGCTGAAAACTACTTCTACGTTGGTATTGGATGGCCCAAGGATGGCGTTAAACGCGCCCTGCGCGTGGTCTACCTGGCCGATACCGCCGGTGATAGAAAAGACTTCGATGCTGTTAGCATCGCCGACCCACTGCCGACCGTCCGAGGCTGTTCCCCAGAAGACCTGGTTGGCACGGTGAAAGGTATCTTGCGCCAGGATGGTCCCTCCGTTTGCTGTGGAGGGTGTTGGCGCGGGGGGTTTAGCCGTTCCCATGGGCATGGTAGAGCCTATATTTGTCGATGGGTTCGTTTTGACGCTTAACGGCAGTGTTAACGCGGCTTCTATGGAGCGAGAGAAGAGTCCGGCGGTTAATCCACCGATTATACATAAACCTATAAGGGTGATGCTAATCAAGCGAATTTTCATTTTTTATTACCTCACATGTGGTTAGAAGCGCTGCAGTACTATTGGCATTCGGCATGATTTCAGGTGGCGAAATGCTGGTGATATAGCGGGTTACGGTAAGCGCTGCCAGGGCTTGCAGGCTTTCGTGAATCCAGGTGACGCCCGCGCGCATTTGGCCGGTTACAGGATCCACATTGCCTACATAGGCAATGTTGGCCTGAGCTACCATGTCATTGAGCAGATCGAGGGCTGAGGGCTGGACCAACTGAGCGCCGGTCATGTTGACGATCTGCCTGGCATCGGCGCGCAGCTTTGACAGCCCGAGCTGGACATTGTTCATTGCGGCGATGATAGCAGCAGCGTTCTTGCGTATATCCGGGGTTGAACCGGGAGCCTGGATCAGTCCACTGAGATGATAGACGATGTGTCCAAGGTAACTGGGCGGAACCTGGCTTGCGCCATTGACATCCACCAAGCCGACGCTGGCGAGACGCGCAATGTCGCCTGGGGGATCGGTGTCAGGAGGCATATCCAGGTGAACGAAGGCCATTCCATCCAGGTAGGTCAGTGTGCGCATCGTCTGACGGCGCACGAAGCCCAGGTCTTTGGATTGATCCCAGATATCCCTGGCGCTGACAGTCCATTCCAGTAACTTGCCGGTGTTGCGATAGAGCCAGTTACTGAGTCCACCTGGTAGTTCCATCTCATCGAGCAGGGGGTCCGACGCCAGCAGGTGGCGCAGGTGGTCAATGAAGCTAAAGTGGTGGCTGTCCAGTGGATCCGGCGTCTGTGGGAATGCGCCGTAGTAACGCCAGGTGCTGTAGTCAGGGGAAGGTGTGATAGGTGTCACGGCTGCATCTTCCTCTGTAACCAGGAAACGGCTGGTAAATGCCAGCAGGTTCGCGTGCTGCTGATCACCGGGATAGAGCATACTGGCGCTGCCTTGCACTACAGGGAGCCTGCCAAGCAAGATTGCTCTCGCTTCACCCTGGTTTTTATCGGCCAGCAGCCAGGCATAATAGCTTTTACCTGGAGCAGGATTAGAGAGTCCATGCAGGTCGATCGACACTTCGTCATCGATGCCCTGGTCGCTATTTTCGCTGACATGTTCGCTGCTCAAGAAGCTAATATGACCTACAGCTTCAGGTTGGGGTACAGGTGCGGCAGGTGATAATGCGCGAAAGTACCACAGGTAAGTAACCACACCGGCAGTACTTAGCAGCAGTAGTGACACGAGCAGCAGCACGAGGAGCAGACGCCCGCGCCGCTTGCCTGCCACGGGTGGGAGCTGCGGTGATGAGACGGATTTGGGAACACTCTGAGCTGAGGGCTCGGTTTTGGGGATGCTCTGCTGAAAAGAGGGAGGGGTGGGCGCTAGAGGAATGGCTTTCAGGTCGGAGATAAATTGCTCAGGCGCGGGTGAGCTGAGCGGTATAGTTTTCCTGGAAAGGGTACGCTGGTGTGAGAGTGAGAGGTGTCCCTGCGACAGGGAATCGACGAGCGCATCAATTGAGACGTAGGCTGGAAAGCCGTTGCGCGATGCGATTTGCCGCAGGCGCTCATTGCCTGCTATCACAAAAACGATGGGCAGGTCAAGCTTGCGTTTTACATGTTTGAGATCGCCAAAATCATCTGGACGCAGAAATACCTTTGACCTTGAATGAGCCGGCAGCATGATTACTACGGGCTTTTTCTGCTCGCTGATGAATTCGTGCAGGGCAGCTTTTTCGTCTGCTGGTTCAACGTAAAGCATGCAAAAGTCGCCAGCATCTTTAGTCTTCATCGTGACCTCACTCCACAAGTTCTATGACGCCGAGGCGCTGCAGGCGGTCTTTGCGACGGCGCTGCACGAGCGTTTTTTCTCCTTTACGCGAGATTGAGTATGGGACCGTTCCCACCTGCCGGTGAGATTGGACGTTCCACGCCGGTACAAAGCCGACCAGCACCTGCGATGCCCAGGATGGGTTGGATGGCTGCTGGATGGTCTCGTCAGCTGGTTCCTGGGTTGATCGGCGGGCGTTGCCCCAGGTATGGATGATTGCGCCTACGACCACCAGGGCACCCCCGAAATAAGCCTGTATAGGCAGCATCTCGTGCAGGTAGATGTTTGCCATGACAGCGCCCAGAATTGGCTCAAGGATGTAAATAAATGAGACGGTGACGGGAGATATATGCTTTTGTATGAGCACGGTAATCAGTGTCGGCAGGAAGGTGCACGCGCCCGCGACATAGAGCACGATCCAGATATCATGAGGAAACGATGGATGCAGCGCGTGCCAATCGCCGAAGAGCAAGACGACGAGATTGGCCCATAACGCCATCGTGAGCAACTCGATGCCGAAGAGCGGCCAGGGTGCAATTTCAGCCTTTTGCTCATGATCTGCAAGGAACACATAACAGGTGTAAAGGACGCCGCCGAGAAAGGCGATCAGGGAGCCACGCCAGTTACCCATCGAAGAGTTCATGATCAGCAGGATCGCGCCAGCCACCGACAATAGGCCCGCGAACCAGGTGAGCTTTTTTACAGGCTGCCGCAGGAAGATCCACGCGATCAGCGCAGCAAGAAATCCGTTGAGAGAGGGGAAGAAAGCGGTGCCGGTGGCGCTGCTGTACTTGAGGGCGATGGCGATGGTGAAGAGCGCCAGGCATAGCCAACTGCCCAGCAGGAAACCGCGCTTGATGACGACCCTACTCATGTCCTTCCATGAGAAAATGATGATGATAAGAGCAGCCGGCACGAGTAAGATCATTTCGAAGAATGAGAAGACGATCGGGTCGATACGGACAAGCGCCTCTTTGGCCACGGAGTAGTAGGTGGCAAAAAGGATGGTGTTAAGTAAAAATGCGAGCCCGGCTACCAGTTTCATGTGCTTCACTCCAAAGTGTAATAATCCTTACTCTCCATTTATGTTAAAGTGGGTGTAGAGGGACACTCAATGGACTAGTGGAGGGCTGTAGTTCTCTGCACTCCTGCTGCATGAGCTGACGTGTCGAGATGCGGGGGGAGCGCACTGCGCGTTCTACCACGTGCACCTCTATGTCGTTGGTTTGAAAGGCGCGGCAGGCGAAAGCGACTACGTCTGCTACTGAGAAATCTTCGCAGGAAAAAATATCGAGATTGACCATGCCATATGGCGCCCAGGCATGCAGGCTGACGTGGCTGGTGGCGATTATGACAAAACCTGAATAGCCATTATCTAAAGGATTGCTCGTCTCTATATAGCGCAGTTCAACGGGGCCTACCTTTTGCATCTCGATGCGTGTGGGATACTGATCGAGCACTTGTCGCAGATAAGCTTCGTTCTCCAGTAGACCAGGATTGCACCCGTAGAGGTCGAGCATGACATGTAGCATAGGAACATACCTCGCTTTGACACTATATAAATATGATTTGTGCTACCTGGCGAGGCTTGCCCCCGCCAGGCCTCCATCGCTAGATTCTCCCAGCGCTTACCAGGAAGTATACTTAACGTATTGAGAGGTTGGTTGGTTTTCTTCTTCTTCTTCTTTGTGTGGAAAACCAGGGTGTTTTCAGGTGGACGTCGCAAATTTGAGGTATGTGGATAGAAGAAATGTGAGTTTCTATGCTAGTTTTTCGGCTCCGTACTGCAAGGTGGAATGCAGGATGCCGATGTATGTTTGCAGGTCTTCGCCGCCGCTTACACGTATACGGGGTAATAGGTAGGGGGTCCGCGCATCCTGTATGGCGGAATCAAAAGCAAATGGGTCCAATGTAGCCCCAATGTAACCATCTGCGAGGAGATCGGTCAGCACTATCATCTGTTCATATATGGAATCGTGATGAAATGGTTCGCCAGAGGGGTAACAGAAGAATTGGATAGGTCGTCCAAGCAGTGTTTGCAGCATTGATTTAGAAACAACCAGTTCTTCCTGCGTAGTCGTTCCTGCCGGAGGTTCTCCAATATTGACATGATGGACGGTATGCGAGGCAACCTGCATGCCATCTTGCGCAAGTGTGCGTACCTGGTTCCAGGTCAGGTAATTTCCACCAATCATGCCTGTGATGATAAAAAATACGCCGCGATAGTGGTGAGCCATTAATGCCGGTAAGGCATCCGTATACATGTCTTCGTAACCATCATCAAAGGAAAGGATCATGGGATGCGCGGGTAGTGCTTTACCATAGTAAAGCGCATCAAAAAGCTCGATCAGGTTGATACCGTGATAGTCTTGCTGCTGGAGCCAGGTAAGCTGCGCATTAAAATCGGTTGTTCTCACCGTCAGGCCGTAGTCCAGCAGGTTCTTTGTTGGCTGATTGGAGACATGATGATACATGAAAATAGGAACGAGGAGTTCGGTCGCGGGAGGGGATGCTGGCACGAGAACAGGCGCATCAAGGTCCGCCGGACCGGCAAGCAGCACGCGCCAACTGCCATGATAGGGTAGCAGGGAAAACTGGATATTGTTGAAAAGGCCATTATCCAATGCAGCGCTTGAAGGGGCAGTAAGCAGACCACGCGGTGCGGCAGCTGCGAGGGAGATACGTAATGTTGCCACGCCTGTATAAACCTGGGTCGTATCGGGATCGAGCCAGGAGGACTGAATTTGTGCGGGGGTATCTTTATATGTGATGAACTTCAAAGAACCAAATTTTGCCCGTTCAAAGTGTATGAAATCTTTTTTCCCCTGCCACAACTGTTGAGCAGCGGGGGTAAGCATAGGCCACATGTCAGCCCAGTCTTTTCTCGTCATGGCATTCATGAAGCTTTTTGCGGCATTGGCTATCAAAGTTGCTTGAGACGAGGATGGAGGAGCGACGTGTACATGCACAACAGGACTAGACGATGCTGTGTGTGTAAAAGTATGAGACAGCCAATTCCCAATTGCCGCGCGTTGCGTGAAAGCGTCTCCCAATAATAACCCGACTAGCAGTATTACACTGAGCAATACAGTCAACCGCAGCCGTAAGCGCTTGTCTGGTTTAACAGGCATTGGCGACGCTGCCCGATCTGGACGCTCCACGACCATTGGCTGCGTCGGCTGCTGCGCTATGTCTTTTGGTGATTCCCCTTGCATGACCCTACCCCCTATAATGCATATTAACTGATGAAGCGGGATAGCGGAACAGCCACCGAGGGCCGATAAAGAAATTTAATGACCAAGATCGGTAATAATCGCGGGTCGCTTGTCATCCTGAGCGCAGCGAAGGATCTCTCGATGGGCAGCCAGATGCTTCGCGGAGTTTACCCTGAGCGAAGTGAATGGGCTCAGCATGACACTACCGGCTTTGGTCGTTACTCTTCATAATCGGCCCCTACAGATGGCCGGATTATTTAGTTAAGAGACATCATATACCTAAATCTGAAAATACAGAGAACCATGTGAGCGTCACAATCTACTAGTAAACAACGCCTTTGGCCACAAAATGTTGCATTTGGCAACAGAAATAGCCAACTCATCCTTTTAAGCAAGAGTGCTGGTGAAAATCGGCTTGAGGGCCGGATAGAGCGCCCGGTATTGCTCATAGGACCGGGCATAGATGCTCTCAAACTCGGGGCGCGGCCGAGTATGTTCCACAATATGCACAACTGCTTCGCAAGCTTGTTGCACAGAAGCATACACTCCGGTGGCCACACCCGCCAGGAGCGCTGCACCAAAAGCTGGCCCTTCTTGCGCGTTTGTTGTGACCAGTTCGACACCAAGCACATCGGCAATGATCTGCCGCCAAATTGGGCTCTTCGCGCCGCCACCGGTGGCACGCATCTGTTCAATTTCTAAGCCCTGCTCGCGGATAATTGCATAGCAATCTTTGAGGCTAAAAGCGACTCCTTCCAATACGGCTCGAATGAGATGGCGTCGATCATGGCTGGCTGTCAAGCCGATCCAGCCTCCGCGCGCATATGCATCAAGGTGGGGTGTGCGTTCACCCTGGAGATAGGGCAAAAATGTGAGACCTTCGCTGCCTGCTGGAGCACCCCCGGCTTCTTTTACCAGGAATTCGTAGGCGTCGATTCCTGTCCAGCGTTCGAGGGCGTGTTCTGGTAGCCCAATGTTATCGCGCACCCAATGCAGCGAGAGACCCGCGCTTTGTGTCACGCCCATCAGATACCAGGCATCCGGCACCGCGTGATTGAAGGTATGCACCTTTGGAATGGGGCCGGAAACATCCACGCGAGGGGCAGCAGAATGGGCAAGTAAAACTCCACTGGTGCCAATTGAGACGAGAGCTAAGCCGGGGCGAACCACGCCATTGCCCACAGCCCCGCAGGCGTTATCTGCTCCTCCTCCAGCGACGGGTGTCCCCGGCGAGAGGCCGGTCGCTGCTGCTACTTCGGTGGTAATGGCGCCACACACGGCAGCAGAGGCGACAACATGCGGTAGCAGCGATGGAGCAAAACCTATCGCATCGAGGACTTCGTGTGACCATGTACCGTGTTTCACATCTAGCAGGCAGGTTCCGGCTGCATCCGATATTTCCATCGCCAGGACACCCGTCAAATGGAAGCGGATGTAGTCTTTAGGCAGGATGATGGTGCGCGTGCGGGCGAAAATCTCAGGCTCGTTGTCGCGTACCCACAGTGCTTTAGGAGCAGAAAATCCAGGCAGAGCGGGATTACTGACAAGTTCAATCAGGCGAGCCGCGCCTACCTTTTCGGTCATCCAACGACACTGGGGATCGCTGCGTTGATCGGCCCAGATGATGCATGGTCGTAATACCTTGTACATTTCATCCAGCAACACGACACCATGCATTTGACCTGAAAGCCCGAGGCCGCGCACGTCGGCCGGTTTGATACCCTGCTGCATGCCACCTGCCAGGCAGGCCCGAATGGCGACAAGCGTCGCTTGCCACCAATCTTCAGGATTCTGTTCGGCCCAACCCGGATGAGGATGAAATAAGGGGTAATCGACAAAGGCGGATGAGAGTACATGCCCATCACCGGCGGCGAAGAGCGCGGCTTTGACGCCGGTTGTGCCGAGATCGATGCCCAGAAGCGCTTGCATAATCCTGCTCCTCTTATCTAGTTTTAGGCTCTCATGCTCGCAGCCTGCGGCTGCGAGCGAAATAAAAAGGAATTTCTGGGGACACCCCAGACCCCGGCAGAGGGCTTCGCCTCTGCACTCCTGATGAATCTCCAAAGGGTACAGTTATAACATTGCCTGGAGGACCGGTAGAAGACGAAGCCCTCTGCACTCCTGATGAATCGGATTTCAGGAATATCAGCGACCCAGGCAGGGCGGCGGTGCCCCTGTACAGTATCGTCTGCATTTAAGAAACTTGCTAGCCTCGTTTATGTCTTGAAATAATACGTTCGGTGTACGCTTTGTCCAATCCCATGGTTTCGTAAACGATTCTGTAGCCTTCGACGGCGTCGGCGCGAGAGCGGGCTTCGGCGAGGGCCTTGCGATCGATTTTGCGGGCAAGGTCGTCAATAAATGCCCACTGGAGTACGGAGCGGCGCACTGCGGCCACCTGATCCTCGGTGTATGGGTAGAGGTCATATCCGATACGCTGGCCTTGAGCGCCGTAGTCTACGTCTTGCAAGGTCATGGCCAGTTCGAGGGTTTGCATGAAGAAGGAGGCGCCGACCATGTTATCGTCATCGAATGTGCCCCAGCCCGAGTTGGCGTGCTGGTGGCCCAGTTTGCCCTCGCTGTACAGTAGGGCCGCGTACTCGGCCAGGTTCTCGCCGTTCATGATCAGGTGCTGCCAGTCCATGTTGACGAGGAGACGCGAGGTATCAACGCCCAGGCGGCGCACGCGATCGATGGTATAGAGGGTGGCGGAGATGTTGCGCATGAGGATGTTCATGGCAGGCTCGCTATTTTTGTGCTCCATGAAGACGGTTACGCCTTTGGAGGCCGCGTGTGCGACAACCTCACCTACTCCGGCTACGAACCAATCCCAGGTCTGGGCATAATCGCGCTGGAAGTTATAGTTGTAGCCTTCGGCACCGGGCCAAATAATGAAGTGGGCTCCAAGTACTGCTGCAAGATCTACGCCGCGTTTGAGCGTTTCTATGCCCTTGCGGCGCAGCGTGGGGTCAGGATTGATGAACGCGCCCAGTTTGTAGGTGGGATCGGTGTGCAGGCCGGCGGCGAGACAGTAAATATCCATTGGCCCTAACGCTGCTTTGATTGCATCGACGGTGTCTTCGTTGATTTCGCCAGGATAGTGATACTCCAGTCCGTCCACCAGGTCGGCTAAGCCGGCGACGACGCGCTTTGTGCGTGTCACCATGTCTTCGTGAATCACCTCCGGGTGGTAGCCGCCCGGTACGAAACGGGTGGCATTGGGTCCGAATGCCCAGATGCCGACGCTGTTTTTTACTTGAGTGCTGTCCAAGTTTTTTCTCCCCTCTGGGTTTTGACCGTTCAAATATCCTGTGATTTAGTATAGCACAGTGTAGGACACGGCTAATGAAAGCCTAAGATTCGTGTGCTCTTAGCACGGCAAGGACGATCTTCGGCAATGCCAGGGTGGTGCTGGTTATGATATAGCGGCTCTGATTGGAGGAGAGAGCAATAGCTTCTGCTTCCTATCTCTTTTTTGTTGAACCTTGTTCGAGCAATGCATGTAAGGTTCGCGGATTATCCTCAAGAGAAACTAAGGAACCTTTGCGGCGTACGAGTTTGACGATGAAGAGGCTCAGAAAGAGACTCAGAAGGAGAAGCAGGACAACAGCAATGATATAAACAAATATCCCCCCATGTGAGGTCCAGAGTGTTACATCAACGACCAGGACTGCCAAAATCGCGAAGGGCAAGACAAGCATGCTCATGCCTTTCCTTCGCGGACGGCTTCCTTTGAGCCTATTCATCAATTTCTCCTTTCCAAAAGAGGCATGATCCAGGCAGAGATCTTTGCCGTATATCTCGTAACCTTCTTTAATGACACGCATGACTGATGGAAAAAGAAGCAGCACTCGATCTGAACGAAGGAGACCTATTGGTAACATCACAAGGAATGGGCTATTATTTATACTGAGATTGCAAATGAGAGCCTCATGGCTATAAGAAGCGTAACTGCCCGATAGGGGGAGGTTAGAATCTGATTTCCTGTAGAGTCAGGAGGGTTTTTATGAAAATTGCCGTTGGCAGTGACGAACGCACACATCTTACCGATATGTTGACAGAGGAACTCAAGAAGCGCGGGCACGAATTGCTACTCTTCGGGCCGCTGACAGAGAATGATCTCGAGGTAGATTGGCCTCTGACCAGCAGTAAGGTTGCCCGGGCAGTAGCGAGTGGTGAAGCCGATGAGGGTATTGTGTGCTGTTGGACAGGCACGGGCGCTTCAATCGCAGCTAACAAAGTGCCGGGTATTCGCGCCGCGCTGTGCCATGATGAAGAGACTGCTCGTGGGGCACGCACCTGGAATCATGCTAACGTGCTCGCGCTGAGTTTGAGAGCGACCTCAGAGGCAGTTGCTAAGGAAATACTGGATGCCTGGTTTGCAACGCCTTTTGCGGAGGATGAGTGGAACCGGCAGCAGATTGAGAGGATTCGGGAACTGGAAACGCGCCAGGGCTCATCTTAGTACGCAACGAGGTTTTCCGCGGTAGCGTATCCTTCGCTAAGTTGCACCGTTGTGTTTGTCCAGGCGAAGCTGCAAGAGTGCAGCAGCATTGCGCTCGATACCTGGACTCTATGTACTCTAACACAGGTTATTCTACACTGATGAACGAACCGAACAACACGCACGATACAAAGAGACACCGTCGCCGCTTAACAAAACGCGGGCGAATCATCCTGACTATTTTGCTCGTCATTGTTGTACTGCTGGCTGGCTTACTCTACAGCCAGCGGCACCAGATTCATCTGCTCCTGCAGGCCTTTAGCGTACCACCACCTCAACCTGTGCATATCACGCCGTTAACGCTCCCTCCGAGCACTATGACGCCTGGTCAACTGACCAGTGCCGATTGGAGCATGTACCATGATAACAACGCTCGTAGCGGGTTTGTAGCAGGCGTGCCTGATCCTACCGGCCTCACGAGCCTCTGGAAGCAGCCGCTCGATGGAGCGGTCTATGCTGAGCCACTCGTGGTCGATGGACAGGTGGTTGTGGCGACGGAAAACGATACCCTTTACGCGCTCGATGCACGTACCGGGCAGGTACAATGGCGTACCTCTGTGGGGAGCCCTGTGCCACAGTCAGATTTGCCGTGTGGCGATATTGATCCCCTCGGCATCACCGGCACGCCGGTCTACGATCCGCAGACGGGTTTGGTCTACGCTGTGGCAGAGATACAGGGGCCGGGCCATATTCTTGTCGGCGTTGACGTCAAAACGGGACTCATCAAAGTCCGCCGCCTGGTGGATCCTCCCGGAATGGACCCACAAGCGCATCAGCAGCGGGCGGCTCTGGCCCTCTCTGGGGGCAGAGTCTATATTGCCTTCGGTGGGTTGTACGGCGACTGTGGCAACTACCATGGCTGGGTAGTGGCCTCGCGCGCCGACGGCGCGGGAGCGTTGCTCACATACCAGGTTCCGACCACGCGTGAGGGAGGCATATGGGCGCCTGCGGGACCCGTCATAGACGCTCAGGGGAACCTCTATGTGTCAGTCGGCAACGGCGAAGCCACGCAGGGGGACTGGGATCACAGTGATTCCGTCTTACGCCTGTCCCCCACGCTCCAGCTGGAAGATGGCTTTGCGCCGCAGAGCTGGCAGAGCGACAATGCATCAGATTCCGATCTCGGCTCGATGGGGCCGGTCCTGCTGCCCAATGGTTTGATATATGCCGACGGGAAGTCGGGCCAGGGCTACTTATTGCGTGCAGACCATCTAGGAGGAGTAGGCGGGCAAATCCAGACGACCTCTCAGTGCAGTGCTTATGGCGGGGCCGCTGTGAGCGGTCTGTCTCTCTTCATTCCTTGCAGTGAAGGGCTGCGACAGCTCCAGCTCGAAGCAGGAACACACCTCGTCCCTGGATGGCGCGCTCCACAGCAAGTGACTGGCTCACCAGTCATAGGAGGACAGACCGTCTATAGCCTCGATCCTGGTGGTGGTGTGCTCTATGCCCTCAACGCTACCACAGGTGAGGTGCGTGCCACACGCTCCGTCGGCGCAACATCGCGCTTCGCGACGCCAACGCTCTCCCAGGGAAGCATCTTTATCGGAACCTTGACGGGCATCGTCGCTGTGGGAACGACATGAGAATCTGTTGTGTGTTGCATATGGATTAAACTACGCACTATAATATTTTGTGTAATTACTTATCGTCTGCTAGGGGAGCTCGGGGCAGCCGGGCTGAGAGCACCACCGTAGTGTGTGGCGGACCCTCAACCTGATCTGGATAATGCCAGCGAAGGGAAAGCGTCGATTGCCGCTAAAATGCAATAACTCTCGATGCATCATCTATCTTACCTCGCTTGCTTCCGTGCTTGAACTCCCTTTGCTTTTGCACATAGGAGGTCGCCTATGCCATTTGAAGCCACGCCGACCGCATCGGAGACTGGGAGGCAGAGACTGAGTGAACGCCTGCGTGATAGCGTATTGCCGCTCTGGCAGCGCCAGTTGGAGCATCCCTTCGTGACTGCACTGGGTAACGGCTCTCTGCCGCGTGCCAACTTCGAGTTCTACATTCGCCAGGATGCGCTTTTCCTTGATGAGCTGGCCAAAACCTTCGCCTATGCTGCTACCAAGACTACTGATCATAATGAGATGGAACAGTTTAGCAAGTTCCTGTTGAACACCCTCGTCGTCGAGGCTGAACTGCATCGTCGCTATGGCGAGCGCTTTGGGCTCACGCCAGGTGAGATGGCCGCTACCCACATGGCCCCGACGAACTATGCGTATACACGTCACTTACTGTCCATCGCCGCCACAGGAACGCTTCCCGAGTTACTCACTGCTGTTCTCCCCTGTGCCTGGATCTATGCCGAGGTTGGCCGTCATCTTGTTGGGAAAGCTCCTCCCGCATCTGACCATCCCTACGTAGACTGGCTGGCTACCTATGCCTCGCCAGACTTTGACGCTGTAGGCATTTGGATACGCGAGCGGCTAGATGCACGCGCTGGCTCCCTCAGTCCCGAAGAGGAAGCACGCCTGCACGAGATTTTCCTGATCAGTACGCGCTACGAGTGGCTCTTCTGGGAGATGGCCTGGCGCCTGGAGGAATGGCCATCATGATGAATGCGAGTGGAACTACGTCGCAAGATAAAACCAGCATCCCGCGAGCATTGACGATTGCAGGCTCTGACTCAGGTGGTGGCGCTGGCATTCAAGCCGATCTGAAAACATTCGCAGCCCTGGGGGTTTATGGGCTCTCAGCTCTGACTGCAATCACAGTACAGAATACCCTGGGGGTGCGAGCTGCCCAGGATCTCCCACCAGAGCTGGTCGAGGCACAGATTGATGCCGTACTTGAAGACCTTGGTGCTGATGCCGCCAAGACAGGAATGCTGTCGCGTTCGGGCATCATCGAAGTAGTTGCCAGGTGTGTCTCTAGATGGAACTTGCGCCTGGTGGTGGACCCGGTGATGGTAGCCAAGGGTGGAGATCCGTTGCTTCAGCCCGAAGCGATCACGACACTTTCTACTATACTCTTGCCGCTGGCTGAGGTGATCACACCTAATCTGTTCGAAGCCGAAGTGCTGACCGGACAACGGATTGAGACGCTGGACGATATGCGTGCAGCGGCACAAGCCATTCATGCGTTGGGGCCCCGTCACGTTGTGGTGAAGGGAGGCCATCGCGCTGCTGATCCTGTAGATGTGTACTTTGATGGGGAACGCTTTGTTGAACTGCGTGCAGAGCGTATCTCGACACCCCACACGCATGGTACCGGCTGCACCTTCTCTGCTGCTATTGCGGCTTTCATGGCGCGTGGTTTGCCCGTGGATGCGGCCGTTACCGGGGCCAAGGACTATATTACTGAAGCCATCCGCCATGCTCCTGGCTTAGGGAAAGGGCACGGCCCCATCGGACATTTTTGGCAATGGCAACAGACCTGAGGTGAGCTTTGACCGTTACGCCGAGACTGATCGGGGCTGTCCAAGTCCTGACAAGGAGAGATTAACATGAGCAATAGCGAGAAGAACCAGGCTTTATCGTCATTACTTGGTCGCGTTCGCGAGCAACGGCCTCTCGTCCATCACATAACGAATATGGTTGTAATGAACGACACCGCGAATATTACCCTTGCCATTGGGGCTTCGCCGGTAATGGCGCACGCGCTCGAGGAGGTGGAGGAGATGGTCAAACTGGCCAGGGTGCTGCTGCTCAATATTGGAACGCTGACGCCTGAGCAGATCAAGGCGATGCTGCGCGCGGGGAAGCAGGCTAACGAAATTGGGATACCTATTGTACTGGACCCGGTAGGCGCGGGAGCCACCAGCCTGCGCACCCAAAGTGCCCTGCATCTACTGCGCGAATTACGCATTTCCGTTATCCGTGGAAATGCATCCGAAGTGGGCACGCTGGTAGGAGTGGTTGCGGAGACCCGAGGGGTTGATTCTATCTCGCTTTCCGAAGATCGCGAGGTTGTTGCCAGCCGTGCAGCACATGAGTTTGGTTGCACCGTAGCCATCACTGGTGCACGCGACGTTATCGCTGAGGGTGAACGCCTGGCCCGCGTAGATAATGGGCACCCGCTGCTAGCCAATATCACCGGCAGCGGCTGTATGGCTACTACCCTGGTGGCGGCGTTTCTGGCTGTTGAGCCGGATGCCTGGCTGGCAACTATTGCTGGCCTGGTGGCGCTGGGGCTGGCAGGTGAAATGGCCGCTCCAAGGGCGGGTGGACCTGGCACCTTTCGCTCTCACCTGCTAGACGCTGTTGCTGCGTTGGATGAGGAAACCTTTGTTCGCGGCCAGAAAGTGAGCATTGCGTGATGTCTACGATGTTTGAGCCCTGGCATGCCGGGAAACTTGCATCAAGCCTGGCACTACATGTTTTAACGGATCGTGAATGGTCGCGTGGACGCGACATGCTCAGTGTGGCCGCGGCGGCACTTGATGGCGGCGCGACCGTAATCCAGTTACGTGACAAGACAGCCGGCACACGCACGCTCATCGAGGAAGGACTGGCGTTACGTGTGTTGACCAGGGAACGAGGCGCCCTACTGATCGTGAACGACCGTGTAGATGTGGCAGTGGCAGTAGAGGCCGACGGCGCTCATGTTGGCCTGGATGATATGCCTGCTGGGTTCGCGAGGCGACTGCTGGGGCCAAATCGCATCCTGGGTGTCTCGGCGGCCACTATGGAAGAAGCTGAGGAGGCTGTTGCAGGTGGCGCGGACTACCTGGGTGTTGGTCCCATTTTCGCTTCACTCGGCAAGGCTGATGCGGGACCACCTACAGGAGTAGATCTGCTGACCGGGTTAGCGGGACGCTACACTACGCCGCTCGTGGCTATCGGGGGCATCACTGCTGAGAATGCGAGGGAGGTTGTACAAGCTGGCGCCTGTGGTGTAGCGGTAATCACTGCTGTTGTCTATGCTGAGGATATTACTGCTGCCTCGCGCCAATTGCGTCTAGCTGTTGATACGGCTCGCAAGTGAGGAGGAAGGAGTATGACATGACCACTATCGCAGAGCTTGGCGAATTTGGGCTGATCGCACGTATTACTGCTGGCCTCCCTCGATCTGCTGATGTCATCGTAGGGGTTGGCGACGATGCGGCCGTTCTCGACATGGGTGGCGACGAGCTATTGGTGGCGACGTGTGATGCGCAAGTTGAAGACACCCATTTTCGGCTGCACCACACCAATCCACATGATATAGGGCGGCGAGCGCTGGCGGTGAATCTGAGCGATATCGCGGCAATGGGAGGCAAGCCACGTTTCGCCTTGATTTCCTTGTTGATGCCGCCTACGTTAGATGTAGCCATCCTTGACGGCATCTACGAGGGGTTGCGAGAAGAGGCTGAGCAATTTGACGTGGCGCTTGTCGGTGGTAACATTGCGCGTAACGCAGAGCGGCTGATCATTGATATTACGCTCCTGGGAACAGGCATGCGGAATAGGCTGCTGCGGCGTGATAGCGCTAAACCGGGAGAGGTCGTTATGGTGACGGGAAGCCTGGGATCGGCTGCTGCCGGATTGCTTGTATCAGAGGATGAGCAACTCGCAGCAAAGATACCTTCAGAGAACCTGGTTGGAGTGCTAGCTGCACAACGCACGCCCACCCCACGAGTTGCAGCAGGCCAATGGCTTGCTCAGCATGGTGTTACTACGGGCATTGATGTGAGCGATGGGCTTGCTGCAGATATATCTCACCTCTGCGAAGCTAGCGGTGCCGGCATGCGCATCGAAGCCGAGTCACTCCCAATCCAGCCAGAGGTCGTTACACTCGCGACCCTCGCAGGGCGGGAGCCGCAAGAGTTGGCGCTGTTTGGAGGAGAAGACTACGAATTAGTCTTCACAGTACCTGCGGATCGTGCCGATGTTGTCGCTCATGAACTGTTTGTCGCGACTGGCGTCAAAGCGACTGCTATCGGCACAGTTTGTGAGGGATCAGCTATGACGCTTTTCCGCCAGGGAAAGCCCTTTCCATTACGCTCTACCGGCTGGGACCATCTACGTTCCAGTTCCACGTGACAACCACAAGCTGACTTACCAACGAGTCTACAGCTCGCCAATACTCACAAAGGGCAGACAATTTATAACCCAATAGCCCGATCGGGCTGTTTTTCGCGAAAACCTTTTCTTTTCACCGTTATCTAAGCTAAGCTAAAGTTTAGTAAAGTTCTTAAGTTAAAGTTTAGTAAAATTCTCTTGTAGGTGTGTCAGAGCGAGGTTCGATGTATGCTGTCTACTGTGGTGATGGTCCTTTCGTTGGGTGTGATGCTACTTTTAATTGCTTGCCTGACCATTGGTGCAGTTCGTGAGCGTAGACATTATTTGCGTATCTCTACAACAATGCCGCCTGATGCATGTGGTCAGTCCATAATGTCGCTTGCAAATATGCACCTTGAAGTGACGAAGGAGATCGAGAAATACACCCAGCAATCTGGGCTTCCTCTACATTCTTCCTGGTATCGAAGCCGCCGCACACTCGTCTCGCTTGGTCTATTGCTCATGATGATGCTTACACTTTTTGTGCAAAGCGGCCTGGCGGATGGAGCATTGAAGGATTTGAGCAGCGGCTTGAGTGCTTTCGTTCAATCCCATGTCTCTGCCCTGGATTTACAGACGACCAGCCACGCGGGACAGGGGACTGCATCACAACAACTCGTGCGTATCTCGCAGCTTGACCCCAATCAATACGGCTCTACTGATGAATTCAATACCTGGGCATACTCGGCCTGCTCCACTGCTGCAATGACAGAGGTCTTCGATGCCTATGGTTATCATTACCGGATCACTGATGTTTTGAAGGTGGAGGCACAAATAGGAGAGATCACAGCCCAACAGGGATTGATCGAAGAAGCTGGTATCCAGCGTACCGCAGCGCAATTTGGTTTCAAAACGAGCTGGGGGCATACGCTTTCACTTGATCAAGCCATCACTACGGCAAATCAGGGAAAGCCGGTGATTGTTAGCTTTCCGCCAGACAGGTACGCGGGGGGTCATCTTCTCGTTGTGATCGGTGGGGACAGTAACAATGTCTACCTGGCGGATTCATCGCTTTATAATCGCCATTCGCTTGCACGCTGGCAATTTATGCAATGGTGGGAGGGGTTTGCGGCGGTGGTAACACCACGTTAGTTGACTTCATTGTTGACGTATTGACATCTTTGAAAACCTCACCTATAATAGCTAAAGGAATTAGTACGTTTGTTCTAGTGGATGTTCGATGCGAATCGGCATCGCCCGATATGGCTATCGTAGAGAGATATTTTGAAATTCATTGGAACATTATGATACATTGTTCCTTAGAATAACTCAGGTATATCTTTGGAGTGTCCTGTACCGGATCAATATTTTAGAGCGCTAGCCAGGAGTTCAATCCCACATGACTTTTCTGCTCGTGACACTGTTTGCTATATCGCTAGCTGTCGTTATAGCTGGGTTGCTTCTTTCATCCAGGCCGCAGGTTCACAGTCAACAGAGATTGTCTCCCGCTGTGCGTGCTGAACGGCGCGTGACTGTTGAGCCAATACCAATGCGAACTCGACGCTATGTCGAGCCACAACCACCATACAGGTATCGCATACCGTTAACGGTTGAGCGACGTGCGGCGCTAGGTATTTCAATGCCGGTGGTAGTGGAGCGTATTTTTGGGCCACGAGGAGCACGGGAGCCTATTCCCTGGAAAGCAATTACGATTGGCCTGGTTTCTCTATTCATACTGGGCCTTTTTTCATTGAATCACGTGCAGGCCCATCCTGCTCTTTGGAGTCTTGTCCTCTTCAACACAAATCCGGCTGCTACTACTACCCCTGCTACGCCGGCGAGTCAAAATGCTCCTCAATACAACGCTTCACAAAACCTTGTGCGCCTGGGCCAGGTTGATCCGGGTCAATATAATTCTACCCAGGAGTTTAACCTCTGGGCATACTCTGCTTGCTCTACCGCTGCATTGACAGAGGTCATTAACGCCTATGGGCATCATTATCGCATTACGGATATATTAAAAGTCGAGGCGCAAATAGGAGAGATCACGCCCCAACTGGGATTGGTTGAAGAAGTTGGTATCCAGCGTACCGCAGCACAATTTGGTTTCAAAACGGGCTGGGGGCATACGCTTTCACTTGATCAAGTCATCAGTATTGCCAATCACGGACGCCCGGTGATTGTCAGCTTCCCGCCAGATAGATATGCCGGCGGTCACCTCCTCGTGGTGACCGGCGGTGACAGTAACTATGTCTACCTGGCGGATTCATCGCTTTATAATCGCCACTCACTATCACGCGCGCAATTTTTAAATTGGTGGGAAGGATTTTCAGCAATCTTAACACCAAATTAAGAAGTCCCGCCTTTTCGCTTTTGCTTCATCTATATACGTATTTTGATGTGCAAGGTGTCACAATTTGAATCCTTGCCTGGCAGTCTGTTAGAATAGAGTAGATGACCGCTTATAATACCCGCCAAGGAGAAAGATGTTATGGATCTTCGATCAATTCAAAGACCGTTTAAGGAGCAATACCGGAGTGACCCAGATAGTGCACGGATCACCCTCAGAGCTCAAGGGAGCCAGACCACTACCCCAATAGCGTGCTCTGTCGATCTGGGGCGTGCCATCTATCAGGCCGAAGCCCATAGCGGAGTTGGAGGAACTGGCACGGCTGCTTGTTCAGGAGATCTGCTCCTGGGGGCTTTAGCCGCGTGTGCACAGCTCACCTGCCAGATGGTTGCTACGGCTATGGGGATACCAACTGAGCGTATCGAAGTGAAGGTGGAAGGAGATCTGGATCTTCGAGGTACACTGGGTTTATCCACGGAGGTGCCCGTCGGTTTTGAGCAGATCCGTGTCCGCTTTGAGATTGATGCGCCCGAGGCAACCGCGGAGCAGTTGCAAGGGCTGCGTGAGAAGACAGAACGCTTTTGTGTGGTCATGCAGACGTTGACTCAACCACCAATACTGCAGGTGGATTGGCCAACTAGCTCGTGGGGATGACTATCTCCGGTGTTACTCACCTGCCCCGACCGTGGATGACTCCTCGACTCCTGGAGCAATTTGCTCCGGTCCTGAAGTGCATTGAGAACTGCTTCTGCTCATGCGGATATCCCTTCCATCGTGCCGAGAGGCAACTCCACCGAGAAGACCACGCCTCCACCTGGACGCGGCTTTGCCCAAATGCGTCCCCCGTGTGCTTCAACCAGCCCTTTGGACACGGCCAGGCCGAGTCCCGAGCCGGATGGATGTCCAGTGCTGTACTGTTTATCGAAAACACGATAGAACTTGTCGAACACACGCTCAAGATCGCCTTGAGGAATACCGGGGCCACGGTCCGCGACGCTGACGAGGACCTGCGCCCCGTCGCGGTGTGCGCTGATGTCGATGGGTGACTCCGGTGGTGTGTAACGAACGGCGTTCTCGATAAGGTTGGTGAGAACCTGGTCGATCATCACGTAATCCAGTTCGATGGGTGGCAGATCATTGGGCATATCAGTGTGGACAATGCGCCCCCGCAGCAAAGGCCGCAAGCGACTCAGGACATCCCGGACCAGTTCAGGAAGCATATACCATTCTTTCTCCGGCTTGAGGGCGCCATCCTCAATGCGTGACATATCGAGCAAGTTGCTCACCAGGTGATCGAGGCGATCCGCCTCTTGCTCAATGGAGCGTGCAAAACTGCGCCTGGCCTCTTCGTCCCACTGCACGTCCTCCTGGAGCAACGAACTCGCGGCAGCCTTAATGGACGCAAGGGGAGTGCGCAGGTCGTGCGAGACGGAGGAGAGCAGGGCAGCACGCAGGGCATCGGTACGCTGCAAGACGGCGATACGCAGGTTTTCACGACGTAAACGGGCGCGCTCGATCAGAGACGATGCCTGTTCGAGAAAGGTCCAGAAGAAGGCCGTGCGCGCGTTGGGGTGGTCGAGATCTTCTTCCAGGCGCTCATCCTGCGTCAAATGGCGCGGATCATCCAGGATGCGCAGGCGGAGCACACCTACCACTTGTTGACCCGTTTTCAGAGGGATCAGACGCAGGGAGCGATGCACGGCACGGCCCTTCGCAGTGCTGCGTACGATGACGCGTTGCACAAAACGAGAAGAGGTGGAAGAGGCGAGCGAGGAGTCATCATAGAGGCCCATACTTCGACCATGAGTCATGACCCAGGAGGCTATAGCCTTCTCATCGTCTGAAAGTGTGATCTGCTTCATAGGCTGGTAGGCGCTCGCTTGCACGCGCAAAGTTCCAGACGCATCGGGCTGAAGAATGGCACAATCGTATACACCCCAGGAGGAAAATACATCGACGATGGCCTGTGCAATAGCATGAAGCTGATGTTCTGGTTCTTCCTCACGGTTGGACACACGTACCAGGTCATAGAGAATACGCGTCTCGCGCTCGCGACGGTTCGACTGTTCAGCACGCTGGCGCAGTGTAACCGCCAATTGACTGGTCAGGATGGCAGTCACCAGGAAGACAAACAAGGCGATCCACTCTTCAACACGATTGATGGTAAAGACATACAGCGGAGGTACGAGAAAAAAATCGAAGGAGAGGAAGGCCACCAGGGACGCCAGGATTGCGGCGTAGCGTCCACGTGTACTTGCCAGTGCCAGGACTGCAAGTAGATAAACTATCGAGATGTTGGGAATGCGGGGGTAGAGCTTGAATGCGAAAATGACACCCGTGACCAGCAGCGCTGCCAAAAATGCCAGCACGGTATCGAGGAGATATTGCTGCCAGGGGCGTACTTTGCTCCCTCCGATAGGCATTATATGTTCAACGGCACTCATTGTCGAGCTACCTTTCCGGTTCAATACTATCCTGTGCACTGGGAAAGGATCGCCACCAGGAGATACACATAAATTCTTTCGATAGGGGCCGCTCCCTTTCCAGATTTTAGTATAGATCAGAGGATGTCAATAAACGTTCCAGGTTGAAAGCAATTTGCTCAAAAATTGCTCAATAACACAGTTGAGGGGAGCAATCCCATCGCGGGGAGAAGGAAGTGATGGGCACATGGTGCCATGACACCAACTTACACTTAAGTGGTATGCGTCCAGTAGCTCACAGGTGGCTCAATACGTCTGCGAAACGCTATAGCGGTAGTTTGTTGATTTGGGAAATGCTGCCTCTTTGCTATTGCATTGATGGCTCATTTCGCCTGGATTCTTTGTATATCAATCAACAGAGGCAGGTTGCTCCCGTTTGTGGAAAAATCTTTCCTACCACTGAGGTGTGTGTCAGTTGTGTGCCAGCTTGATGGAGCGACTTTCCTACCCCTGTGGTATGCGTCACTTGTCTACTAGCTTGGTGGAGCCCCGTTCCTACGACTGTGGTATGCGTCAGTTACCTAAGGCAGTGGGGGTGGGGTTGGGGCTGAGGGTACCGAACTTGAGGAAGACGAGGGCACAGTGGTT
>WNGJ01000910.1_pt1 | contig 28017 bp, 27 predicted proteins | sample 5400611 | NCBI WGS metagenome assembly WNGJ01 (sample SAMN13153375, study PRJNA577476) | soil metagenome | isolation source: 40 cm soil or saprolite under Garry oak tree replicate 1 | place: USA:California | collected 2016-06-15
CCCGACCATCACGTTTTAGCGCTCGAGAAATGGCCGATTTCGATCTGGTTCCGGCCGTTTGGGAAGGCGTTGGGCGCGGGGTTGGAACCGCTGTGGAAAACGCCTGGAACATGCCGAGTTAAGAGACTTTGACGCTGGCCTACCCATTACAAGGGAGGCAATATGGGCGCCGTGAAACGTGCGGTTCGGGTTCGGTTAGACCTATCCGATTGCTACGTCAGACCTGGCCGAGGCAGGCTGGATGGCTACCCGCTGCGAACCGGCAAAGCCACAGGCCGGCCCAGGGAAAGGACCCCGAGCCCCACTTGTTCCACGTGATGGAGTTGTCGAACACAATGACGAGGCTGCCCCTGGTGAGAGTCCCCGTGACCGCGGCCAAGCCATCGGTGAGGTGACTCCCGTCAGGTTGCGACCAGTGCAAGCTGAGCGTGAGCGGGGACTCACTCTGATCCACTGCATCGAATCCCGGGACGGTCACGTTTAGGTCTGCCCCAGTGTTGGCCGGAGAAACGACGAAGGCCGACTTGTCGATTACGGCAGGTTCCACGAGACCGCTGATGAGCTGCAAGAACTGTCCCGTGCAGGCGTTCTGGGTAGCGACGCTGTAGACCAACAAAGACGGGTCATTGGGAAGGACAAACCTCAGGACATCTACGCGTACGTCATACACGATGCAAGGGTCGGCCGAGGGAAAAGCAAGACCGATTAGGGACGCCTCGGTATCGCGCTGCGGAGTTGTCGAGGCGCTCGCAGCAGACGCTGGCATGATTAACGGAACAGTCAGCGCCAACCCCAAGATGAGCAGAAATCGCCTCGGCACTATCGCCCTCCTCAACGGTCATGCTTTACCGCTCGTGCGCTCCGGCCGTGTGTCGGATTATGCGCCGGATAGGCGTTAATTTTGAGGTTGTCATTATTTGCCGCCGGTGCATTCACTGGGGGTTTGAACCGCTCTCGAAACCTGCTGGTTGCCGGCACTCGCGGGTCGTGACGTGTCGAATCTCGACGTCTACCGTGAGCCGACGATCGGAAACTCCCCGATGACCTTGCCGAGCTCCTCCAGCGTCACCGGCAGAAAGCTCTGCTCCAGCTCGAGCACGAAATAGAAGATGTTGTGGCTGTCGAAGAACGGCTCGGTCTGGGCGCGGCCGGTGACGCGCATGTGCCCGTGGCGATCCGAGCGGTGGACGCTGAACCGAAGCCATGGCTCCATGGATTCGAATTCCGCGGGTGGCGCTTCGTGGTCCTCGACCAGTCTCTCGAGCTGATCGCGAAAGTGAACGAACTCCTCTGCCCGTAACGCGGCCTGGTAGCTGCCACGGAAGGGCCCGCTGGCGACGTCCACCTTCGCGGTCAGCCAGTTGCCGTCCCAGTAGTCCGACTTGTCAGGATGCTCGCGCGCCAGAACCTCTACCGCGAGGTGCTCATCAGATCCATCGCTGATGTGAAAGGCGTGACCCACTTTCGCAAAAGGCTAACTGGACGGGCAGCGGTTCGGTAGTCACAGCCCATTGCCCCCGGGGAGCCTGGGGGTCGCCACGGCGCGGGTTATGCCGCCCGGGGAGGCCGCCGTCCTAAACTGCAATCGCTGGTGGCAAGGGTGTGAACGCTGCCGACCTCGTATTCGGCGCCTGCCTCCTCCTGGGGGGCGGCCTCCTCCTGCTCACCCTGATCGTCGACGACATCTTCGGCGGCCTGCTCGGCGCCGTCCACCTCGGGTTCGACGTCGCCGGCGTATCGCCGACGCCGATGCTGCTCGGCTTCATCGCCATGTTCGGCGTGGGCGGCCTGTTCGGCCTTCACGGCCTCAACGCAGGGCCGGGCGTGGCGACGCTGACGGGCGTGATCGCCGGCCTCCTGGGCGCCGGCGTCGTGTTCGGTTCGTTCAAGGCCCTCCGCTCGGCTGAGTCGTCTGAGACATTCAGCCTCCAGGACATGGTCGGATCAACCGGTCGCGTGTCCGTAGGGATACCCGCCAACCATTTCGGCACCGTCCTGATCAGCTTTGCCGGCGCGTCTCACAACATGACGGCTACCGCCAACACCGAGATCGCCGCCGGGCGAGAGGTGAGAGTGGTTGCCATCGCCGGCACCAACCTCGTTGTAGAAGCCACCCCCGCGACGACCAAAGAAGGAGCAAGGTCCGATGCCTAGTTTCGTGACGTCCATACCGTTCCTGGCGGTGACGGGGGTGATCATCCTCGTCCTGCTGATCGCGTTCGTCGCCAGCCGCTACAAGGTCGCGGGCGCCAACGAAGCCCTCATCATCGCCGGCTCTCGCGGGGCCAAGGTGCGCAACGAGCGCGGGCAGGCGATGGCGATCTCGGGCGACAAAGGTGTCAAGGTCGTGGTCGGTGGCGGCACTTTCGTGCGCCCGCTGCTCGACCGAGTCGGCAAGCTGAAGCTGACCGCGCGCCAGATCAACGTCCAGCTCGGCGATGCGGTGACCAGCCAGGGCATCAAGGTGCAGGTGCAGGGCGTGGCCACTTTCAAGATCGGCCGCGACGTCGAGTCATTGCGGAACGCCGCCGAGCGATTCCTCGACGCCAAACCCGAGCAGGTCGACTCGATCGTCAAGAACGTGCTCGAAGGCTCGCTGCGATCGATCGTGGGCACGCTGACCATCGAAGAGCTCATCCGCGATCGCCAGAAGCTGCTGCAGCAGGTGCAGGACGCGGCCAAGGGCGACCTGGCCACGAGCGGCCTGCAGATCGACGCGTTCACCATTCAGAGCTTCTCGGACGAGTCGAACTACATCGGCCTCCTGGGCCAGCAGAACCTGGCCACCGTCGAGCGCGACGCTCGCATGGCGCGGGCGTCCGCCGACCAGACCGCCGCCGTGCGAGAGGCGGAAGCCCAGCAGGTGAAGATCAACGCCGGACGGGACGTATCGCTGCGCCAGGCCGAGACCAAGACGCAGGTGGCCGCTGCGCAGGCAAGAGCCGACCAGGCGGGACCGCTGGCGCAGGCGGAGGCGCAGCAGGAGGTCGTGCGCCGGCAGACGGAGCTGGCACAGCTGGAGGCCGACCGTAAGGAGAAGGAGCTGCTCTCGTCGACGGTCAAGCCTGCCGCCGCCGAGGCGCAGGCGGTGATTGCTCGCGCCGAGGGCGAGAAGCGCGCCCGCATCGCGTCGGCCGAGGCTGATGCAGAGACCACTAGGTTGGAAGGTGGGGCCGAGGCGCAGATCGTGCTCACCAAAGGCGAGGCGGAGGCCAAGGCCCTCGCCATGCGAGCCGACGCCTACAAGCAGTTCAACGAAGCGGCCATCATCCAGACGGTGCTGGCGGCGCTGCCCGACATAGTCCGAGCAGCCGCCGAGCCGATGAGTCACATCGACTCGCTGACTGTGATGAGCGCAGACGGCGCATCGGACATCGTCCGCAACGCCACGCGCGCGATGGTGGAGTCGACGACCGCGATCAAGGGTCTGACGGGCCTGGACGTGCCGAACCTCATCGGGGGTGCCCTTGGGCGGGGCTTTGGCGAGCGGCTGCGCACCGGTGACGGTGACGCCGGCAGCGATGTGGGGAGCGCGGCGAACCGGATCAGCGAGATCGCGGGCGAGGGACTGTCCACGCTCAAGGCGGCAAGGGCAGAGGCGGCGGCGAAGGCAGAGGCAGCGGCGCACGAGGCTCAGGCGAAGGCCGCCGCAGAAGCTCAGAAGACAGCCGAGGAGGCTGCGAAGGCCACGGCAGTCGCTGGGGCTTTGAAGGCGGCGGGCGCCCAGAAAACGGCCACCCCTGCGAAAGCGGACACTCCGGCCGAAAAGGTGGCGGGCGCAGCCCAATCGTGGGCCGAGGTCGCGCAAACCAAGCCAGGGGCGCCGGCAGCAGGCACAGGACCGAGTGAGGGCAACGCCGCGCAGTGGGCGAAGTGGATGGCCCAGCAGCTCAAGCAGATTCCTCAGATCCAGCTGTTCGGCACGATCACGCTGGACCAACTGGCAGAGCGCGGTCCGGCGCAGGCGCAGATGGTGTGGCACACCGCCGAGAACGTCCTGGGCAAGGACTACGGAAAGATGACGGTCGCCGAGCTCATTCAGCGATTTGGTGGCTAGCCAGAAAAGCGGGAAGCCCGCTTGCGCGAGCTTCCCAAGGCTGGGGTGGGGGCGTGGAGTCGAGATAAATCGGCCGGACTTACCGACCAGCGATATGGTAGCACAGGGTCCAGGTATCCACAAGATATAGACAGACTGGGGACAAATGCCTTCTACGAAGCTTCCGATACCACTGGATATGGAGCCGATGCTCTCCGCGCCGGGCGAGGGCATCCCCAAAGGCGACAGCTGGACATACGAACCGAAGTGGGATGGATTCCGGACGCTGGTGTTCCGCGACGGCGACAAGGTCGAGCTCGTCAGCCGGGGGGCGCGTCCGATGACCCGCTACTTCCCCGAGGTGCTGCCGGCGTTCCGAAAGCTGCGCCTCGACAGGGTCGTCCTGGACGGTGAGCTGATCGTCGTCGGTGAGAACGGCCTGGATTTCGGCGCCCTCCAGCAGCGCATCCACCCCGCCGAGTCTCGAGTGCGGATGCTGAGCGAGGCGACGCCGGCCTGGTATGTCGCGTTCGACATTCTCGCCGAAGGTGACTCCGACCTCCGCTCCGAAGCGCTCGGCAAGAGGCGGAAGCGGCTCGAGGCGCTTCTCAAGGGCGCCAAGCAGCCGATCTTTCTGACGCCCTATACGCGCGACTACACGACGGCGGAGAAGTGGTTCGAACAGTTCGAGGGCGCGGGACTCGATGGCGTGATGGCGAAGTCATGGACCGGCGCCTACGTCCCCGGCAAGCGTAACTGGGTGAAGGTCAAGCACCAGCGCACGGCCGACTGCGTGGTGATCGGCTGGCGCAAGTCTGCCGATGGCAAGTCGCTAGGCTCGCTGCTGCTTGGCCTGTATGACCGCAAAGGCACGCTCCACTACGTGGGCCATACGTCTTCCTTCAGCGCGGCCGAGCGCAAGGAGCTCATCGCCAAGCTGAAACCGCTGCAGGTTGACGTGCCCGAGAGCGAGTGGGATTCCTACAGCTCGGGGCGCATGCCCGGCGGGCTCAGCCGCTGGTCCCGGGGAAAGGACCTGGAGTGGGTCACCGTGCGGCCCGAGCTGGTCTGCGAGGTTGCGTACGACAAGCTGGAAGCAGGCGAGCGGTTTCGTCACGCCACGCGATTCCTGCGCTGGCGCCTTGACAAGCCGCCCAAGAAGTGCGGCTTTGATCAGATCGCGTCAGCGGCGCAGTTCGATGTGCGAGGGATCTTCGCCGGCAAGTAGCAGCGGGCGTGCGGCGGGGCCGCCAGGACCGTAGTACTTCACCGCCGCGCGGCCGAGGGCGGTGACGGTCAGCCAGTCGAAGCCGGCGCCGGCGGCGACACCGACTCCGATGGGGACGAGGCGCGCGGCGGTTCTGGCCGCGCCGGTGGTCGCCACGCGGGCGAGGATCCGGGTCAGGATGCGGCTGCCACCGTGTGCGAGCAATGTGGCCGGCACACGGCGAAACGCAGCTACTGCAAGCCTCTCACCACCGGTGACGAGCACGTCCTCGCGCAGCTTCAACGCCCCGCTGGTGATGCCGACCACGACCAATGCTTCGAGCACGCGGTCGTCGGAGGAAGCCAGCTCGTGGCCGTAGATCATCGCGATGGAAAGGACCAGCTCGACCTCCTGCTCGAGCGCATAGAGCGCCTGGCTGGTGACCGTGCCGACGGCCAGCACGGTGCCGAGCCCGGGAGCGATCGCGGCCGCTCCGCTCAGCGCTCCGGTGCCGGCAACTCGCCGGCGCGTGGAACGTATGAGCTCCAGAGCCAGTTGGTCATTGGTGTGGTGGGGGTGCCTCGCCCTGAGCAAGTGCACGCGGGCCTGCACGGCCGGCTCGCGGCTCCTGACGGCGCGAGCCAGGCTGCGGAGCACGACCTGCACCTGGGGCGGGAGCCGCTCGAAGTCCACTGCTCGAAGCGTACCGCGGCTTTGGGCTGAAAGTCGAAAGTGAGAGGAGTTCGCAGTTGCATGGAGCTCATCTGAATACCAAGCTGCGACTAAGTCGCGATAGCAGTTAGGCTTCGACGGTGGCCTTACCCTGGGCTTTGATCGGGCGCTCCTTCGATTCGGGCGAGCGTGCGCGGCTGGGCGCTTTCTTCGGGGCGGTCGGCTTCTTGCACCTGGCCGGCTGGGGACTGCTCCTCGCCTACGGCCTGCAGCATCCTGGCTTCCTGGCCCTCGGCGGCCTGGCCTACACCTTCGGGCTTCGTCATGCCTTCGACGCCGACCACATCTCGGCCATCGACAACACCACGCGAAAGCTCCTCCAGCAGGGCCGCAAGCCGGTCGGGGTGGGCTTCTTCTTCTCGCTCGGTCACTCCACGGTCGTGCTGGTGATCGCGGTGGCCCTGGGCCTTGCCGTGAAATTCATCGTGCAGGGCGTGGTCGGCGGCAACGGTGAGCTCAAGAGCGTGGGCGGCGCGGTCGGCACGCTGGTGTCCGGGACCTTCCTGATCCTGATCGGGATCATGAACCTCCTGATCCTCCTCGACATCGTTCGCGTCTATCGGAAGATGCACCGCGGCGAGTACGACCAGGACGGACTGGAGACGGAACTGGTCGCGGGTGGGTTCATGACGCGAGTGTTCGGCCGCATGTTCCGGCTCGTCGACCACAGCTGGCACATGTATCCGATCGGTTTTCTCTTCGGACTCGGATTCGACACCGCGTCGGAGGTCGCGCTGCTGGCAATCTCCGCCGGCGCGGCAGCGCAGGGTCTCCCGTTCACGGCGGTCATCTCGCTGCCGCTGATATTTGCCGCGGGGATGTCCTTGATGGACACGACCGATGGCGCCTTCATGTCGAAGGCTTACTCGTGGGCATTCGCGAGCCCGGTCCGCAAGGTCTTCTACAACCTCACCGTGACATCGCTCTCTGTTTTCGTGGCTTTGTTCGTAGGTGTGGTCGAGCTCGCGCAGGTGCTGATCCAGCTGCTCCACCTGCGCGGGCCTGTTTTCGACGCCATCGCCGGCTTCGACTTCATCGGCAAGGCGGGATATGTGATCGTCGTCGCCTTCGTCATCGCCTGGGCCGGCGCCTTTGCGATCTACAAGGTGCGGCGGATCGACGAGCGCTGGGCCGCTCTGGTGACTCCCAGGCCTGACGAATTCGCCGCGACCCCGGAAGTGGACGAGGTCGCGTAGCGGTCAGCGACTCAGGCGGTACACGCGATACGCATTGCCGCCGAGCACGCGGTCTTTCGAAGCTCGATCCAGGCCCGCGATGGCGACGTTCAGGGCATTGAGCACCTTGTCGTACCCGGCTGCCATCAGGCAGACGGGCCAGTCCGATCCGAAAATGCACCGCTCGGCACCGAACCATTCGAGTGCGCGCTCGACGTAAGGCGCCAGGTCTTGAGGCGTCCAGCGCGCCCAGTCGGCCTCGGTCACCATCCCTGAGAGCTTGCAGTGGACGTTCGCATACGGCGCGAAGGGAGCGAGGGCGCGCTCCCATTCGGGGTCGCGGCGCCCGGCGGCGATTCTCGGTTTGGCCAGGTGATCGATTACGAAGCGCATGTCGGGAAGGCGGCGCGCGAGCTGGAGGGCGGCGGGCAGCTCGCGCGTCCTGACGAGCACGTCGTATACCAGACCGGCCTTGCCGACGGCGCGGATCCCGCGCTGCACGTCGTCGCGCAGCAGCCAACCTGGGTCCGGTTCGTCATGGACCTGGTGACGGATGGCGACAAGCAGGTTTCCGCCCGCACCGGCGCGCAGCTGGGCGATGGCGTCCTCGACAGACGGGTCGGTGAGGTCGACCCAGCCGACAACCCCCGCGATGAAGTCGGTGACCGCCGCGGCGGCCAGGAACTCACGGGTTTCGTCGACGCTGGAGACCGTCTGGACGAGCACCGTGCGGCCGACACCGTTCGCCTCCAGCAGGGGCCGGAGCTCCTGAGGTCCGAACGCACGGCGGATGGGCGCCAGCGCCTCGCCCATCCAGGGATAGGCACGATGGGCTGGATCCCAGAAGTGGTGATGGGCGTCGACGACCATCGGCTTAGGGTGTCGGGACCTCGGCGGGCAGCAGCCTCTCGGCCTTCAGCTCCTCCCATAGCGCTGGAGGAATCTCGACCTCGAACATCTTCATGCTTTCGTCGAGCTGGGCCGCGGAGCGGCAGCCGACCACAACGCAATCGACAGCGGGATGTCCGAGTGGAAACTGCACCGCCGCCGCTTTGAGCGGGACGCCGTGCCGGCTGCAGACAGCTTGGATCCGCTGGGTGCGTTCGAGCAGCTCCGCCGGCGCGGCCTGGTAGTTGTAGTGAGCGCCTGGCTTCGGGTCGGCCAGGATCCCGCTGTTGTACACGCCGCCGGCGATGATCGAGATGCCGCGCTCGACGCATTCAGGCAGAAGCTCCTTCAGAGCGACCTGGTCGAGCAGCGTGTAGCGGCCCGCGAGGAGGAAGCAGTCGAACTGGCCCTCGCGCGCGAAGCGCGTGAGCATCTCGGCCTGGTTCATCCCCGCGCCCACAGCTCCGATGACTCCGTCGGCCCGGAGGCGATCGAGCGCTCTGTAGGCGTCGCCGATAGCAGAGTCGTAGTGATCATCAGGGTCGTGGATGTGGAGGATGTCGATGCGGTCGAGACCCAGCCGCTCCAGGCTCTCGTGAAACGAGCGCATCACCCCGTCGTACGTGAAGTCGAAAACGGGATTGACCGGCGGGGTGCCCTGAAAAGATTGACCAGGCTCTGGCGGCGCGTCCACGCGCAGCAGCCGGCCGACCTTGCTTGCGAGCGTAAACGCGTCGCGCGGTTTCTGTCGCAACACCTTGCCCAGACGCGTCTCGGCCAGGCCATGGCCGTAGAGCGGCGCGGTGTCGAAGAACCGGATGCCGTCGTCCCATGCGCGCTCGATCACACCTACGCCCTGAGCCTCAGAGACCTCCTCAAAGAGCCCGGCCAGCGGCGCTGTGCCGAGCCCAAAGCGGGTAATGGTGAGAGAGGTGCGGCCGAGTTTTACGCGCTCACGTGGATTCACGACGCGGTCATGCGCTACAAATCGAAGATGAGTGACATCCGGTCGCTGCCCTTGCCGCTGAAGTCGTGGGCCACCGTCGTCATTGGCGCCATCTCCGCCTCCCAACGCTGGTTCAAGGGACTGCGCGCGAGCTCGGCGATGGCCCGGTCGTAGTCTTCGCACTCGATGTAGTGGAAGAGATCGAGGCCGTCGCGAAAGATCACGTACCTCGTGATGCCCACACGGCGAATGCCTTCGAGCACCTCGGGCCACACGGCATGGTGGTACTCCTCGTAGCGCTCCTCAGCGCCGGGTTTGAGCTGGGTGTGCAGGCCGATCTTCATGGTCTTAGCACGCAGGGTTGGATCGCGCTTTTGTGATTCGTATTCTTGTCCGCGGTGAGTCGGCGGGGGAGGGGCCGCACCGGGAAGGGAGGGCCCCCGAACGAGGTGTCGATTTTCTCAACCGCCGACCTCGGCCGGCGTCGCTTCTGCCGCCGGGACTGCCAGCTGCGCCCGCAGCCACCGCTCACCGCTGGCGATGTGCGCCATGGCCGCCGCCCGTGCCAGCTCCGGGTCGCCGTTGACGACCGCCTCTAAGATGCGGCGGTGCTCGTCCCGGGTGACGTCGAGCACGTTGTCGACCTCGCGGCCTCGCCATATCCGTGCCCGCAGCGTTCTCGACGACAGGCTCGCCAGCAGGGACGTCAGAAAAGTGTTGCCCGTAGCTCGCGCGATGACGGCGTGAAAGTCGACGTCGGCTTCGACCAGCTCCTCCACGGTCTTGGACTCCACCATCTGCTGGAGCTTGCCACGCAGCTCTTGCTTGCCGGGCGCGTCAATCCGGGCCGCGGCCAGAGCCGCCGCCGCGCCTTCCAGAAGACGTCGCACCTCAAATAGCTCCAGCGCCGACTCGCCAACGAGTAGATGGCTGACGAAGCTCGTGCTCTCCAGGAGCAGCTCGGGCTCGAGGCTGGTGACGTACGTCCCATCTCCCTGACGCACTTCGAGCACCCGCAGCTGCGACAGCGCTCGCACCGCTTCGCGCAGGGAGTTACGTGACAGGCCCAGCTGCGCAGCCAGCTCCGACTCCTTTGGCAGGCGGTCGCCGGGACCCCAACTGCGGGAGATGATCAGCTCCTGGATCTTGCCGATGGCCTCGTCGGTGACGCTCAGAGTACGCCGGCGCGTGCGCAGGGGGCGCGGGACCGTCATTGAATGTGGATTCTGGGGTATGCCATGCTGCATGCGAAGAGATCGGACGTTATCGGGCCGATGAGGCACGTTATCCGCATACAAGGGCGCCGGGAGCCCGAAAACATCGGAGCTTTAGCATAACCTGCTGTCGCGTCCTTCCCATCACCCCTTGGCACTGCATGATGACGCCTGCCTGGTGAGACTGACCCGCCGCGATCGGCTCGTCCTGTTTGCGCCGCTGGCAGTCCTGTTGAGCGGTTGGCTGGGCCTCCCTGCCCTCCTGGGCTTGTTCGCGACGTTTACCACCTATTCGCCGTTCGCAACGACGGTTCACTTCTCCGGCATCAGCAAGTACATGAGCGTCTTCCGGGACGTGCAGTTCGGAGCGGCGACCACCAACATCATCATCTTCACGCTGGTGGCCGTCCCGCTCGAGCTGGCGCTCGGGTTCGGACTCGCCTACCTCCTACGCCGTCCGATCCGTGGCCGCGGGCTGTGGCGCGTACTTCTGCTCTTGCCATGGCTGGTCAGCCCGATCGCCAACGGCGTCATGTGGCACTTCCTGCTGGTGGGTTCGACCAGCATCGTCGACTTCGGATCGGGCTGGATCGGGCTGTCGAACGTTGCGTCTCCAATCGGCGACGTCAGGCTTGCGCTGCCGACGATCATCGCTATCGAGGTCTGGCGGGAGGCGCCGTTCGTCACTTTCCTGCTCCTCCCCGGTCTGGCTTCCGTTCCCAACGAGCTGTGGGAGCATTCGATCCTCGACGGAGCATCGTGGATTCGGCAGGTGTTTCACGTGGCCCTGCCGTCACTGCGACCCCTTCTGCTCGCCGTCACGATGCTGCTGGTCGGCCTTTCGCTCGGCAGCTTCGACAGCGTGCTCATCCTGACGGGGGGCGGTCCAGGTACGGCCACCGTGACGCCGGCACTCTACAGCTACAACCAGGCCTTCGTCGCCAACAACTGGCCCATCGGCGCAGCATCCGCCTGGCTCATAGCCGCCGCGGTGCTCGCCGTCGGCCTGGTTTATGTGAAGCTCGCGAGGCGATCCGCGACATGATGCGCAGCCTTCACGCGCATCGCCGCCGGTACGCCGCCGTCCGAGTCCTCCTGTTGGTGGTTGCTATCACCGGTTTTCTTACCCCGCTCGCGTGGACCCTGCTGGCCTCGTTCGGGCTGCTGCCGGACAACAGCACCCGCCCCCCGTCCTGGGCGGGTTCGATCACGCTCGATCATTTCCGCGAGATCGGCATCGCGGAGCCCACCTTCTGGCAGGAGTTGGCGACGAGCACGGCCGCTTCCGCGTGCGCCGCGGCGCTGACCATCGCGTGCTCCTTTCTCGCGGCGTACGGCCTTGCCCGGTCGCGCTTTGCGGGCGAAGGCCTGATGGTGCAGGGTTTCCTCGTGCTGGCAAGCCTGCCGGCGATGGCCTATGTGATTCCGCTTAGCGATCTCATGCGCCGAGCCCATCTTGCGGACACCTTCGCCGGCATCGTGCTGACAGAGGCGGCGGTGACGGCGCCTCTCGCCGTTTACGTCCTGTACGGCGCTCTCCGGCAGCTGTCGCCCGAGTGGGAGGAGGCTGCACTGCTGGATGGCGCCGGCCTGTTCCGGGTTCTCGGCCAGGTCGTGCTGCCGCTGGCCGCTCCGAGCGTGGCGGCGACAGCCATCGTCATGTTCGTTCTCGACTGGAACCTGCTGCTCGTCCCCCTCGTGCTCACGTCCGGAGAGATCAAGACGATCCCGGTCGCGATGATGGATTTCTTCACGTTCGAGCGCGAGCTGGATTGGCCGACCGCCGCCGCCGCCCTGGTGGTTTCGCTTGTGCCTTTGGCGATCCTGGCCGGCGTATTCCACCGGGCTCTGGAAAGGTTCAGTCTTGCCAGAAACATCCGATGATTCCGGGCTCAAAATGCTGATTTGGGCCATTTTGAGCTTGACAAACCCCCGAAGACGGGGTAAACATCCGCTTAATCCGGTGGCGACAGCCCTGGCCTGCGCTACACGCGGCTACGGGATTCGGATTAGAGGGAGACAGAGCGACATGAGCCGATACCTGGCGAGAGCCGTGGTTCTGGTGATGGGAGTGGGCCTGCTGGCGGCCTGCAATTCGAACAATTCGTCATCCGGCGGCCAGTTCAGCGGCACCACGATCCGGGTTGTCACCTTCACTGGACCCCAGATCGCTGAGCCGCTTCAGCGGCGGGCGCCCGATTTCGAGAAACTGACGGGTGCCAAGGTCGAGGTCATAACGGTTCCGTTCTCCGACCTGTATCAGAAGCTTCTGACCGACTTCGCGACGAAGACCAATTCGTACGACGCGACGGTCTTCGACCCGCAATGGATGGGCGACTACGTGCCACCCGGCTACCTCGAGGACCTCACCACTCGTGTGCAGAACGACTCGGCGCTGCAGTGGAACGACATCGCGCCGTTCTTCCGCGACTTCAGCGCCACTTTCAAGGGCCACGTCTATACGGTCCCGCTCGATGGCGACTTCCAGATGGTTTATTACCGGAAGGACCTTCTGCAGCGTGACGGGCTGACGGCACCCGAAACGTGGCAGGACTACATCAGCATCGCCAAGCATTTCCAGGGCAAGGACCTCAACGGAGATGGCAAGGCCGACTACGGGTCCTGCTTGGCTATGAAGCGCAGCGCTCAGTCGTACTGGATGTACATCTCCATAGCCGCCGCATACCTGCAGAGCCAGGGAACCAAGCAGGGCGCCTTCTTTAACACCGACAACATGCAGCCGCTCATGAACAACGCTGGCGCTGCGGCGGCACTGGACATCTACAAGCAGCTCTCCAAGCTGGGCCCCCCGGACCAGCTCAACAACGACGTCGGCGATTCCCGCGGCCTCTTCGTGACGGGTCGCTGTGCACTCTCACTGGACTGGGGCGACATCGGGCCGCTGGCGGTTGACAAGACGCAATCCAAGGTCCAGGACAAGGTCGGAGCGGTGATCCTGCCCGGCTCGAAGCAGGTCCTGGATCGCTCCACGGGTCGACTCGTGGACTGCAACTCGACGATCTGCCCTTACGCGATCAACGGCGTGAACCACTCTCCGTTTGCCGCGTTCGGCGGCTGGTCAGGCGCTATCAACAAGGCAGCCTCGTCGAAGGTCAAGGACGCCGCCTATGCCTTCCTGTCGTACATGTCGCAGCCGGCGCAGTCGAGCGTCGACGTGACCATCGGCAAGACCGGATTCAACCCCTATCGCACCTCGCACTTCACCAACCTGGGGCCGTGGGAGACTTCCGGCATGAGCGAGACGGCGGCGAAGGATTACCTGGGCGCCATCGAAGCCAGTTTGAAGAGCCCGAACATGGTTCTCGACATGCGCATCCCGCAGACCTCGTTCTACCAGCAGACCGCGCTGGACACCGCACTCGCGCAGTTCCTCGCCGGCGAGCTGTCGGCCAGCCAGTGCATGACTCAGATCACCAACCAATGGAACAGCAAGACTGACGAGATCGGTCGACAGGCGCAGCTCGACGCCTACAGGTCGAGCCTCAGCGTCACCAAGTAGACAGCCCTGGCGGCGAGGTGCGCATCACCTCGCCGCCAATCCCGCGACTGCCTGGAGCCCATGATTAGGTCCCTTTATCGATGAGCGGCCAAGCGTCCACGCGCGCTGCCCACTTCGCGGCGTCCGCGAGGAGCCCGCTGATTGCCCGCCTCGACCGCTCGGCGGCAGCGGTCTTCATCCTGCCCGCGGTGCTGGTCATCCTGGCGTTCTCCATCTTCCCGCTGCTGGCGTCCCTCTACGTCTCGCTCACACGACTCACCTTCTCGGAAGGCGGCGTGCACCTTACCTTCGTCGGCCTTGGCAACTACGCCAAGCTGCTCGTCGGCATCGACAGCTCGCATTTCGTTGGGGTCACGGTGCCGCTCACTCCGCTGACAGCGGTCGTCCTGGCCGTCGTCTACGGAGGAGTCGCATTCCTTCTCGTGCGCTACCTGCAGAGCCCCGGCCGCACGGTGCTCGGATTCGTGGGCCGTTTGGTTACAGCGGTCATCGCGGGCAGCCTCGTATGGCTTGTCGTCGATACGGTCCTGACGAGCGGGCGGCCTGGAACGCTCGTGGTCACGCTCATCTACGTCAGCGTCGACGTGTCGGTCCAGTACCTGCTCGCACTCGGCCTCGCGCTGCTCGTGGTGCAGCACATCCCAGGCCGCCGCTTCTTCAGGATCGTGTTTCTCCTTCCGATGATGATCACGCCGGTGGGCGTGGCGTACCTGTTCCGGATGCTCACAGACACCAGCAAGGGGCCTTTATATCCCATCTGGGCGCATTTCGGGTTGACGGACGTTTCCTGGGTGACCAACCCGTGGGGCGCCCGGCTGGCGGTGATGATTGGCGACGTCTGGCAGTGGACGCCCTTCATATTCATCGTTCTCCTGGCTTCGATCGAGAGCCTGCCCGTCGAGCTCAATGAGGCGGCCGTCGTCGATGGCGCCAACCGCTGGCAGCTGTTCTGGGGGGTGACGTTTCCGCAGATACTGCCGGCGACCTCCACCGTCGTGCTCATCCGGCTGATCGAGGCCTTCAAGATCGTCGACCTGCCCAACGTGCTGACGAACGGAGGGCCGGGAACGGCCACGGAATCGCTGACCTTGCATGCGTACACAATCTGGCGAGCGCTCGACATCGGGGGCTCGGCCGCTGTCGCTTACATGCTGCTTTTCGTCGTGTCCTTCGTCGGAATCACGTACGTCAATCTCTTCCGCCGCCGGGTGACGGCGATGGCATAGGGCATGGCAGTCAAACGCGGGCGGAGCCGGTCCTTTTCGATCTATCGCCCGTCGCCTGTAGGCATGGTCGGCTCATACCTGATTCTCTGCGGCTGGGCGCTGGTCGTGCTGTTCCCTCTGTACTGGCTTGCAGTCACCTCGTTCAAGACTCCCCTCGATGTGAACGGCGGCCCCTTCTACTTCCCCTTTCGCGACTTTCAGCCCACGTTGGAATCCTGGCGGTACATCTTTGTCGACCTGGGCGAGGACACCTTCCGCCCGTACCTGAACACCGTGGTGGTTGGGCTGACCAGCACCGCGATCACATTGCTCCTGGGCTCGATGGCCGCGTACGGCCTCGTGCGCATGCGCTACCAGGTACGCATCGGGGCGATCGCGTCATTCGTGGCCGGCCTCGCCGCGGGCGTTGCCGTTGTCGCCGCGGGCGGGCCGTGGCAGCTCGGGGCGGTGGGCGGCTTTGCTCTGTTCCTGCTGCTCCTGCAGACGGTGGGGCGGCGATTCAAGAAAGCTCTCGGCAACGACGACATCGCGTTCTGGATGATCTCCCAGCGCATGCTGCCGCCCGTGGCGGTGGTCATTCCGATCTATATCTTCTTTCAGCAGCTCAACCTGCTCGATACGTGGGCGGCGCTCATCATCGCCTACGTCGCATCGCACCTACCCATCGTCGTCTGGCTGATGCGCGACTACTTCCACAGCGTCCCGCTCGAGCTCGAGGAGAGCGCGGCCATCGACGGCGCGTCGAGGTTCCGAATCTTTCGCTCGATCGTGGTCCCACTCGCAGTACCCGGTCTTGTCGCCACATTCCTGTTCGTCCTCGTGTTCGCATGGAATGAGTACCTGATCGCCCTGTTCCTGACCAGCGCGAATGCTCAGACACTGCCGCTGACGGTCGCTGCCCAGAACGCCACGCGCGGACCGCAGTGGTGGTACATGTCGGTGCTCATCCTGATCATGATCGGGCCGGTCATCGCGATGGCCATCGCGCTCGAGCGATTCATCGCCCGCGGCCTCTTGGTGGGAGCAGTGAAAGGCTGATGGCGCGCATCGTCGGCGTCACTGCGAGGGATGTGCGTTTTCCCACGTCCCGAACCCTTGCCGGTTCCGACGCCATGCACACGGCGCCCGACTATTCGGCGGCTTACGTCGTCCTCACGACCGACGCCGGCGACCATCTGGAGGGGCATGGACTCACGTTCACGCTCGGCCGCGGCACCGAGGTGTGCGTGGCGGCGGTCAACGCGCTCGCTCCGATCGTGATAGGGCGCACGCTCGAATCGATCACGGCCGACATGCGTGGCTTCTGGCGCGCGATAACGGGCGAGCACCAGCTGCGCTGGCTCGGGCCCGAGAAGGGGGCCATCCATCTGGCCTCGGGTGCGATCGTGAATGCCGTCTGGGATCTCTATGCGAAAGTCGAAGGCAAGCCGCTCTGGAAGCTGCTGGTCGATATGAGCCCAGAGCAGTTGGTCGCCTGCATCGACTTCCGGTATATCAGCGATGTGCTGACGCCGGCCGAGGCCGTTGCCATCCTCCAACGCTGTGCGCCGACTCGTGCGGAGAGAGAGGCGGAGATGCTGCGCTCCGGTTTTCCCGCTTACACGACGTCTGCCGGTTGGCTCGGCTATTCCGACGAAAAGCTGAGGGCGCTGTGTCGCGAGGCGGTCGCAGGCGGCTGGACTCATATGAAGTTGAAAGTCGGCCAAAAGATCGAGGACGATGTGCGCCGCGCGGGCATCGTGCGGGAGGAGATTGGGGCCAACCGTCGCCTGATGATGGACGCCAACCAGGTCTGGGACGTGGACCAGGCCATCACGTACCTCAAGCAGCTCGTCGCGTTCGATCCTTACTGGATCGAAGAGCCGACGAGCCCCGATGACGTGCTCGGGCACGCCACCATCGCGCGGGCCATCGCGCCGGTCAAGGTGGCGACCGGCGAGCACTGTCAGAACCGCGTCATCTTCAAGCAGCTGTTCCAGGCCGACGCCATCGGCTTCTGCCAGCTGGACGCTTGCCGCCTGGGAGGCGTGAATGAGGTCCTCGCAGTGCTCTTGATGGCGGCGAAATTCGGGGTGCCGGTCTGTCCTCACGCAGGTGGCGTCGGGCTCTGCGAATACGTGCAGCACATTTCTCTGTTCGACTACATCGCGGTAAGCGGGTCGCTCGACAATCGAGTCCTCGAATATGTCGAGCACCTGCACGAGCATTTCCTCGACCCTGTCCGAATCCGCGACGGGCGCTATGTTGCGCCGCAGGCTCCAGGTTTCAGCATCACGATGCGCCCCGAATCGCTGCGCGAGTTCGAATTTCCGTCCGGCCCTGCGTGGAGGACTGCTTGAACGCAGGCGTCCTTTCGGCGGTGGCCCCGAGCGGGCAGCACCTGATTCGCGTAGATGAGGGGATGGTCTTCAAGCGTGAAGGCAAGGTGACCCGCCTGGAGGATGGCACCTCGTTGGACGTGCTCCTGGGGCTTTCGCTCGAGGAGCTGCGTGAATTCCTGGAGCGGGACCGACAGCCGATATCGCCGTCAGCGGATGTCATCATCGAAGCCCCAATTCAGAGTCAGGAGGTCTGGGCCGCGGGCGTGACCTACCAGCGAAGTCTCGAAGCACGGACGGACGAAGCGGTGAGCTCGGATCCGTATGACCGCGTCTATACGGCCCAGCGCCCTGAGCTCTTCTTTAAAGCCACCGCCGGGAGGGTGAGAGGACCCGGCGAAGCGGTGTTCATCCGCTCTGATTCCACCTGGGACGTCCCCGAGCCGGAGCTGGCCGTAATTTGCAACAGTCGCATGGAGGTCGTCGGCTACACGATCGGCAACGACATCAGCTCTCGGAGCATCGAAGGCGAGAATCCGCTCTACTTGCCGCAGGCGAAGGTGTTCGACGGATGCTGCGCGCTTGGGCCCGCGGTGGCTCTGGCGTGGGACTTTTCGCCGGCGGATCGCAAGGTCGAGCTGGAGATACGCCGGAACGGCGCCGTGGAGTTCAGATCTGCCACGTCCACATCGGCGTTGCGGCGTTCGATCCCTGAGCTCGTTGACTACCTGGGGCGCGACCAGCGTTTCGAGACAGGATGCATTCTTCTCACAGGCACCGGTATCGTTCCCCCGACTGACTTCAGCCTGCGGGAAGGTGACGAGGTCACCATCCGGATCGACGGCATCGGTCTGCTCGAGAATCCCGTGAGGCGGCACGTAAACCGTGGCCCGGTGGATCACGCGTGAGCCAAGGACGGCTTCAAGACAAGGTCTGCATCATCACCGGCGCCGGCTCGGGGATCGGCCAGGCCACCGCTCGACTTTTTGCGTCCGAGGGTGCCCGCGTCGTTGTCGCCGACGTCGATGACAAAGGCGCGAGGTCGACCGTCGCCGGCATCCGCAAGAGTGGGGGAGATGCCGTCGCCGAGCACGCCGACGTCACCGATGAGGCGGAAACCAAGGCGCTTGCGGCGAAGGTGGCCAAGCGGTTCAAGCGCATCGACGTGCTCTTCAACAACGCGGGCATCAGCGGCGTCGGGGACGTGATCGAGACGGAGCCGGAACTGTTCGACCGCGTGATGAGGGTGAACGTGCGCGGCGTCTTTCTGATGAGCCGGGCCGTCGCGCCCTACATGATCAAGCAGGGCTCGGGCTCGATCATCAACATGTCGTCCTGCATCGCCGAGATCGGCCTCGCGCGCCGTGTGTCGTACGCCGCGTCGAAGGGCGCGGTCCTGTCCATGACCAAATCGATGCAGGTCGACCTCGCCCAGCACGGCATCCGGGTCAACGCGCTTCTGCCCGGAACCATCCTCACGCCGTTCGTCGAGCGGTACCTCAAGGAGTCGTACAAGGATCCCGAAGAGGGATACGCGTCGATCCGCAAGCGCCAGCTGACGAGTGAGCTGGGCCGGCCGGAAGACATCGCGCCGGCTGCGCTTTACCTGGCTTCAGATGAGTCGAGGTTCGTGATGGCGTCCGGCCTCGTCGTCGATGGAGGCGTGTCGGGCGCGAAGTAGCCGTCCTCGGCCTGGCTACTCCGACTTCGGAGCGGCCTCCATCCCTTCCTTGAGCAAGCCTTCGAGATCCAGCCGATGGCCGACGAAGATGAGATGCCCGTCCTTGTCCCGGGGCCACTGGTCCTCCGGCCGGTCCCATGCCAGCTCGAGTCCGTTGCCGTCCGGGTCGCGGAGGTACAGAGCTTCGTGTGTGCCGTGGTCGTTGACACCGTCCAGCGGCCAGCCGGCTTCGGCCAGGCGCCGCAAGGCGTCACCGAGGTCAGCTCGGGTCGGGTAGAGGATCGCGACGTGATAGAGGCCGGTCGTGCCCGGGGGCGGGGGCGAGCCGCCCTTCGACTCCCAGGTGTTGAACCCCACGTGGTGGTGATACCCGCCGGCGGAGAGGAACAGGGCGTCGGGCATCCGAAAAACCACATCGAAGCCCAGGATGCCGACGTAGAAGGCGTGGATGCGGTCGATGTCCGCCGTCTTCAGGTGGACGTGGCCGATCCTGGTCCCTGGAGCAACCGAGCGCGGCGCGCGCTCGCGAGGACCAACTCCGGTTTGGTAATCGGTCTGGCTCGGGGCCTTGGTGCTCATGGTTTGTACTCCAAGACCTTACGCCTGCGGCCCGACCAGCTTCCAACCGTTCTGCCACGGCCAGCTGCCGCGAATCTGGAGGCGTTCTCAGGGTTCGCCGAGCTCATGGTCACGGTGTGACCTGCGGGGATGCTCGATGTGGCCAATGCCTTGCCCACGTTCCCGGCACCGATGATCCCGACTTTCACGTCTTGCTCCCTTTAGCCTTAGAAGTTCCCGAGCCCATGGACGAGAACAACCGATGACGGCCGCTTATTCGACCTCGGGCGCCAGTTGAGCCTCGACTGGATCGCAGCCAGGCTGCCCCAGAGAATCCTTCTGGTCGGCGAGACGGTTCGACTCGAGCCGATCGATCCTCGCACCGACTCTGGCCCGCTGTTGGCCGCTGCGCGAGAAACGGATGGTGGCGAGATCCTGTTCCGCTATCTGCCGTATGGACCCTTTGCGGGCCTTGAAGACTTCGCGCCGTGGCTCGAGCAGTGCGCCTCATCGCAAGATCCGCTTTTCGTCGCGATCGTGGACGGGGAAACCGGCGCGCCGAAAGGCATGGCCAGCTTCATGCGCATGGCTCCTGAGCACGGTGTGATCGAGATCGGACATATCTGGTTTGCACCTTCGCTCCAGCGCTCGCGCCAGGCGACCGAGGCCATCTACCTGATGGCCCGCTACGCGTTCGACGACCTTGGCTATCGCAGGCTCGAGTGGAAATGCGACGCGCGGAACGAGCGCTCGCGTCGTGCGGCGGACCGTTTCGGCTTCACGTTCGAGGGTGTGTTCCGCCAGCACCTCGTCGTCAAAGGCCGCAATCGTGATACGGCGTGGTTCTCGATCCTTGATGGTGAATGGCCGGCCATCCGCGCGTCATTCGAAGCCTGGCTCGCCGCCGGCAACTTCGATGCGGAGGGCCGCCAGCGAAGATCGCTCGCCGCCTTCCGAGAAGCGCGGAGGTGACCTGGCGGCATGCGCATATGCACCTGGAACATCCAGCTCGGGCGCCGGCTCGACCGAGTTCTCGACGCGATACGGAGCCAACCGGACTTCGCCACGCTTGACCTGATGGCGCTGCAGGAGGCGTCGGTGCACGACGCCCGCAACGATGCCGAGGCTGTCGCCGCGGCGCTCGGCCCCGGGTATCAGTCTTTCCAGGCCACCGCGCAGGTCCGGGGTGGGAGAAGCCAGGCCAACGCTTTGATCTGGAGGCGCGGCCTGTTCGAGCCGGGACGCACCCCCGAAGTAGTCCCCCTACCGGGCCGGGGCGAGGTCCAGGTGCGGCGCGCCGAGCGAACGATCCTGCGGGCGGCGCCGCCACAGGATCGAATGGCGCTGTGTGTCGAGTCCGAGGCGCTGCGCGTTTACGTCTTGCACCTGGACGTGGTCGGTTTCACACACAAGCTCGAGCAGTTCAAGACCGTCGTCACGCATATGGCCGAGCGCGCACCCGTACCGCTGGAGATCGTCGCGGGCGATCTCAACACCTTCGGGCCCGTACGCGTTCAGGCGTGGCGGCGGCTCGCGGCTGCGGCCAGGTCCGCCGGCCTGGTCAATGTCACCGCCGGGATTCGGCGCACACATTGGACCGGCCAGAAGCTCGACGCGATCTACGCGCGGTCCAGCGCTCCCGTCTCATGTCGGGCGTGGACCCTGAAGGTGACTGCCTCGGACCATCTGCCGGTGTTCGCCGAAATCAACCCTGGGTCCAAGTAGGTCCGATGGATTCAGCGATGGTCGTGCTTCACATCGATGGCCTGGGGGCCGACTCTCTCGAAGAGGCGCTCAGGCAAGGGCTGATGCCGTTCACCAGGCATCTGATGGAAGCCGAGGGATACGTGATCCATCGATATCGCTGCGGGGTCCCGTCGACGACGCCATTCGCGCAGGCGGGCATCCTCTACGGCAACAACTCGGAGGTACCCAGCTTCCGATGGTGGGATCGAGAGCGCCAGCTCCTCGTCCAGTTCGGGCCCCGGTCCACCTTCAAGAAAGTGGCGGACAAATACTTCCAGGGCTGCCGCCCGCTCACCGAGGGCGGCGCCTGCATCGCCGCCTGCTATCCGGCCGGCGCGGCGGAAGACTTCGGCATCTCGTACCAGGAGCGCAGCTACGGGGAGCAAAAAGGGTCGCGCTCGGCGTGGCGCGTCCTGTTGCCTTATCTAGCCAATCCCGTACACCTGGGGGACTGGGTGGTGCACACGGTGATGTCCATCTGGCGAACGGTGGTGCTCTATGTTCGCGCCCGCATAAGCGGGCGGCACCCAGCGCGACCCTACGTCCTCACCGACGCCCTCCAGGAAATCTTCGTTCACCATCTCACGCGCTTCGCGGTCGAGAAAGCGATGGGGGAGGGCTTCTCGCCCATCTACGCCGGGTTTTATGCGTTCGACGAGACGGGGCACGCATTCGGGCCCGACGACGCACAGTCGCTCCACATCCTCAAGCACGTCGACCGAACCATCGAGAAAGTAGCCCGCATTCGCAGCGGTCGCTATGAGCTGGTCGTTCTGTCGGATCACGGGCAGATCGAGACCGATCCGTTCTATCGCGAGGATGGGGTGCGCCTGGGACGGCTGGTCGCCGGCTGGATGCCTGGATTCCACGTGGTCGAGATGAAGGGAAAGACCTTCGGCTCTCATCTCGAGCACGCAAGGGGGCGTATCCACCTGACCTACTCAGGGGGCCTCGGGCACCTCTACCTGGCGGACGAACCGCACAGGCTTCTCTATGAAGAGATCGACACGCGTTTCCCAGACCTGGTGCCCAAGCTTGCATCGCATCAGCGCATCGCGCTCGTCATGGCACGCGGGCAGCGCGAGGACGTGTTCTGCACCGCCGGAGGTGTTCATCGTGGCGTGGCTGTCAAGGACGTGCTCGCCGGCTACGACGATGCCGACATCCTCTATGAGCAGCTGTCGCGCCTCAACTCCTTCGAGCAGGCGGGGGACCTCGTCTTCTTCGGCGCCTTCAATGGAAAGATCCAGGTGAATTTTGAGAACCAGGCCGGCGGCCATGGCGCGTTCGGGGGCGAGCAGGGCCATCCATTTGTCTTCGCCAAGCGCGAATGGGCGATCGACACCACCCGGGTGCAAGGCGCCCACCAGCTACATCCCATCCTGAGCGACCTGCGCGACCGCCTGAGCGGAATACAAACCATCCTCGGGGGATAGGGACTTCCTAGGAATGGCTACGACCAAGGACGCAATTGACGCCGCTCTGGAGCGCGGGCACACCATCGACATCACGACCACAGGCCGCCGGAGCGGCGAGCCGCGCCGAATCGAGATCGTCTTCCACAACATCGACGGCCGGATCTACATCAGCGGCACGCCCTACGCCCGGAAGCGCAGATGGCTGCTCAACCTCGAGAAAGACCCGCACTTCACCTTTCATCTGAAAGGCAAGGCACGCGCTGACCTACCTGCCACCGCTCGAGTGATCGAGGATGAAGCCGAGCGGCGGACCATCCTGCCTCACATCGCGCGCGCGTGGGGGCGCGACGACCTGGAGCGGATGGTCCGCTACAGCCCCTTGGTCGAGGTCAATTTCGAGTCTGCCGCTGCCTGACGGTCAGCTGCAGCCGGTCGTCGCTCCGCAGTTGAGGCATTTGTAGCAGGAGCCCGAGCGCACGGTGATCGCGCCGCAGTCCGGGCACGCAGGGGCGTCCGTGTTGATGAAGGCGATCTTCTGGATCCCGTTCGCGGGCGTGGCGATCACCTTCAACTCGCTCGGCGGCGTGGTGGTGGCAGAGGTTGGCGCTGGTGCGGGCGCAGGCGCGTCGCGTCGAACCACACCTGCCTCGTCCTGCTCCTCGACGGGCAGGAAATGGCTGGCCATCCACCGGAAGATGTAGTCGACGATCGACTTCGCGATCGGGATCTCTTTGTTCTTCGTGAACCCGGAGGGCTCGAATCGCATGTGGCTGAACTTGTCGACCATGAACTTCAACGGCACGCCGAACTGGAGGGCATATGAGGTCTGGGTCGCGAATGCGTCCATGAGGCCCGAGATCGTCGAGCCTTCCTTGGCCATGGTCACGAACAGCTCGCCCGGCTGGCCGTCCTCGAACATGCCGACCGTCAGGTAGCCCTCGTGGCCCTGGATGTCGAACTTGTGCGTGATCGACTTGCGCTCGTCGGACAACCGGCGCCTCACGGCCCGGTAGTCAGCTCCGGCAGTCTCCGCGGTCTTCTCCTTCTTGTCCTTGAGCGAGGTCGACAGCGGCTGTGAGCGCTTGCAACCATCCCGGTAGATGGCGATGCACTTGAGCCCGAGCTTCCAGGACTCCATGTAGGTCTGCTGGATGTCCTCGATCGTGGCCTCCGTGGGAAGGTTGACGGTCTTGGACATCGAGCCGGAGATGAACGGCTGTACCGCAGCCATCATCCGAACGTGGCCCATGGGCGCGATCGACCGCATCCCCTTGACCGGCTTGAACGCGCAGTCGAACACCTTGAGGTGCTCCTCCTGCAGCAGGGGTGCGCCCTCGATGGTGTCGTTCTCGTCGATGTACTCGACGATGTCCTTGACCTCTTTGCTGTCGTACCCGAGCTTGCGCAGCGCGGCTGGCACCGTCCCGTTGACAATCTTCAGCAGGCCGCCGCCAACCAGCTTCTTGTACTTCACGAGTGCGAGGTCGGGCTCGATGCCGGTGGTGTCGCAGTCCATCATCAGCCCGATCGTCCCGGTGGGGGCGAGGACTGTCGCCTGTGCGTTGCGGTAGCCGTGCAGGCGACCGAGCTTGACCGCCTCGTCCCAGGTCTCGCGTGCGGCGTCGACCACCTCGGCCGACTCCGGCGAGGTGGGCAGCTGGTGGGCCGCCTGGCGGTGCTTCTCCATGACGCGGAGCATCGGCTCGCGGTTTTTCGCGTGCTCGCTGAACGGGCCTTTGACCTGCGCCATCCGGGCCGACTGTGCGAAGGCGCGGCCGGTCATGGTCGCGGTGATGGCACCGGCGAAGCGGCGGCCCTCGTCGGAGTCGTAAGCCAGGCCCATCGACATCAGCAGGGCGCCGAGGTTGGCATAGCCCAGCCCGAGCGGGCGCAGCGCCTCGGAGTTCTTCGCGATCGCGGGGGTGGGGTAGGAGGCGTTCGAGACGATGATCTCCTGGCCGGTGAAGCAGACGTCGATCGCACGACGGAGCCGGTCGACGTCGACCTTTCCTTCCTCGGTCTGGAACTTCATCAGGTTCAGCGACAGCAGGTTGCAGGCAGTGTCGTCCAGGAAGACGAACTCCGAGCACGGGTTGGTGGCGTTGATTCGGCCCGTGTTCGGGACGACGTTCCAGTCCTGGATCGTGCTGTCGAACTGGAGCCCGGGATCGCCGCAGGTCCAGGCCGCCTCGGCGATGTCCTTCCAGAGGTCGCGCGCCTTGTAGGTGTCGATCACGCGGCCGTCGACGACAGCCTTGGTCGTCCACTGCTTGCCGTCGGCGACCGCCTGCATGAACTCGTCAGTGACTCGGACGGAATGGTTGGCGTTCTGGAACTGCACCGAGTCGTACGCGCCGCCGGGCACGTTGAATCCGACGTTGTAGCCGGCCTCGATGAGCGCCCACGCCTTCTTCTCCTCATCAGCCTTGCTGTGGATGAAGTCGAGGATGTCGGGGTGGTCGGCGTTGAGGATGACCATCTTGGCGGCCCGTCGCGTCGTGCCACCCGACTTGATCGACCCCGCGAACGAGTCGTAGCCCTTCATGAAAGAGACGGGACCGGATGCCGTGCCGCCGCCTGAGAGCTGCTCCTTCGAGGACCGCAGAACCGAGAGGTTGGTGCCGGTGCCGCTGCCGAACTTGAACAGCATGCCTTCGGTCTTGACCAGCTCGAGGATCGACTCCATCGAGTCCTGGACCGAGTTGATGAAGCACGCCGAGCCCTGCTGGGAGCGGCCGGGCACGCCGAGGTTGAACCAGACCGGGCTGTTGAACGACGCGTGCTGGGTGACCAGGAGGAAGCGCAGCTCCTCGGCCCAGTTCTGGGCGTCCTCGTCGGTGGCGAAGTAGGCGCCCTCGAGGCCCCATTTCTTCAGCGTCTCGACTACGCGGTCGATGAGCTGGCGGACGCTGGTCTCGCGCTCTGGCGTGCCGGCGCCGCCCCGGAAGTACTTCTGGGCGACCACATTGATGGCCAGCTGCGACCACGAGCGGGGGACCTCGACGTCCTTTTGCTCGAAGATGAGCTGGCCCTTCTCGCCGGTGATGGCCGCGGTGCGGCGCTCCCATTCGATCAGGTCGTAGGCGTGGCTGCCCTCGGGTGTGAAGTAGCGCCCGAACCGGAGTCCCGGCTTGGTGGCTCCGTTCTTGTGATTCCCGTTCTTGCGGGTGGAGTTGGCGAGGTCAGCTGCGTTTTTGGCCATTTCTTAGAGAACGCCTCCTTAAATCATCCCCGGCGTGGGTTCATTCAAATCGCTGGTTGGTAGGACGTGGGCTGGGTCGTTGAACTTGTTCGTTTGGGGATGGAAGAGGCCCCGGAGCATGCCCGCCACTTATGCCCCAGGGCCTCGATCTAACGACGCTGAATATACGAGGCGGCTTTTGGGTTGTCAACCCCCAAACACAAGATATTTGGTGTCGATGAGGGACGAAGTACCACATGTGGGTGGATTACCTGTGGACAACCATGGTGACGGAATGGGCACAGCCTCTGGATTTGCTGTGGGAAACCGGGCACAACCGGACTACTGAGCTGAATCGAGGAGGGCGAGGCTGAGCGGCTCCGTGGAAACCTCGGCAAGCCCCCCATCAGGGACCTGGACGCTCTGGGTGGCGGACCGGATCCTGGCCGACACCTGCTTGCCCTCGGTATACGTGTTCTGGAGCATCGTAAGGGCCCTCTGGAGCTTGTTGTCCAGGATCGCCTCCAGCGTGTCGAGGTGCCGCTCGACATCGATGAGGGCCGATTGGAGCCTCTCCATGTCGACGGTGCGGGCGAATTGCAGATGGAGCTGGTAGAGGGTGAGAAGGTAGGGCAGAGCCATGGCGTAGCCGACGACCATCACGTGCCGGCGGTGGGCGGAGACGATGGCGCCGCGGCAGACATCGTAGGCGGCGTCCGGTATGACGGCCAGGGCGAAGGTCGACGTCGCGGCAGGGTCGATGTACTGGCTCACCTCGCGGACCCGGCGCTCCACCTCACGCTCGACTTGGGCGGTCAGCTGCGCCCGCCGGGCGGCGTCGAGGCCCGGCTCGGCCAGCTGCTCGAGCGCCCCGCTGGACACCCATTTGGAGTCGATGGGCAGGAGCTTGCCACCGGGCAGCTGCAGTGCCAGCTCGACCACCTTGCCGCCGACCCAAACGTTGCGCTGCAGCATTTCGGGTGGAAGGTGCTTGAGAACCTCTTCCAGGATGTGCTCGCCCGCGGCGCCGCGCGTCGAGCTACCGGCGATGACGCTCTCCAGGCGCTTGAGGCTCGAGCGCGCCTCGTCCTCGATGGATTGCCGCGCGGCCAGCGCCGAGCCGAGCCGCTCCACGACCGACTGCGTCTGGGCCAGCCGTTCGCGCAGCTCGGAGGCTCGCGACTCCTGGGTCAGGCCTCCTGTATCCAGGCGCTGGCGCAGCTCCGCCACCGCTACGGTCTGGCCGTCGGCCCGCCGCATCAGATTCCAGGTCAGGAACGCCACGGCGGCGATCCCGGCCAATACACATACAAGGAGGAGCGCGAACAACAGTTCGAATAGCGACATGTGGGGCATTGTAGCCCCGGAAGTGGGTATAGACAAGGGTGTTAACCTGACCAAAATGGCTGCCCAAGAACCGCTGCAGGACCTCGAGCCCACCCCGGACCGCATTCCTCTCGAAGAGGTTTACATGCGCATGGCCGAGGAGCTGGCCAAGCGGTCCACCTGCGCCCGGCTGCAGGTCGGCAGCGTCATCACCACCGGCGATCTGACCCAGGTCCTCGGCATCGGCTACAACGGCAACGCCCGGGGCCTGCCGAACCGCTGCGACACGACACAGCCCGGAAACTGCGGTTGCATCCATTCGGAGCAGAACGCCCTGATCAAAGCCGGCGCGCAGCTGCCGGGCAAGGTGATGTTCGTCAGCGCCTCGCCGTGCGTGATGTGCGCCAAGATGATCATCAACACAAACGTCACGCGCGTCTACTACCGAGAGGCTTACCGCGACCCTGCCGGCCTCGACGTCCTGCGCCAGGCCGGTGTTGAGGTCATCCACTACAACCGCTGGCGCGACTCCTGGCGCTAGAGGACGATCTCCCAGCCTGATTCGGTCTGGACCATTCGCGGCTCGACGATCGGCACGCTCGTGAGCCGCCGGATTCGTTTGAACAGGCTGTTCACGTCGTCGTCGAGAGTCACCGACTCGAGCACCTTCTGGGTCGCATAGACGAGCGTGATGTCCGGGTCTCGAAGTGCCCGTTCCGGAGTGGCCCACACCCAATCGATGACCTCATCCGGCTGGATGTGCACGGTTTGCGCGGCAGGCAACCGCGCGAGATAGAACCGGGCGTCGTAGCGGCGGCTCATGGTCACAGGGGTCACCCAGCGCG
>WNGJ01003145.1_pt1 | contig 28017 bp, 37 predicted proteins | sample 5400611 | NCBI WGS metagenome assembly WNGJ01 (sample SAMN13153375, study PRJNA577476) | soil metagenome | isolation source: 40 cm soil or saprolite under Garry oak tree replicate 1 | place: USA:California | collected 2016-06-15
TGCAAATGTGCTGTTTGGTGTTGTCGATCCCCAATAATTGAGACCGGCCGCAAGCGGGATATTGTACGGATTGCCAAAGAAACCCTGCAAATAAAACGCCGCATCCGGGTTGTTATAGACCGCAACATAAGGCGTGCCTTGGATTAGAACGCCGGCCAGCAATTCGGCATTCGGAGCTGAGCGCAGCGGCTTCGCGCCGAGTGCGTCGACATTGAGCGTCACGGTCGCCCCATTCGTCGTGTGTGGCGTGAATGCGATCATCTGACCGTTGAGGCGAGCGAGCGTATCGAACACCTCGTAGGATGAAACCGCATAGGCGGTCGATGTGCCTCCTGTCACGATCGCGCCTGCGATGTCGTCGCGGTATTTCGCGGTCGCGGCCATCATGGCGCGGGCAGAGTCGTTGATGCTGGAAGGCGACTGCCCCTCAGCCCAGTTGATCGTCGAGTCCGCGGTGGCGTCCGCGGAAGCCGTCTGCGACCATTTGTAGAGCGTCATTGCTTTTTCCTGAAATGAAAAACGGCGATCTCGTGCGAGACCACCGTCGGTGTTGCTGGTTTGAAGTGTAGCGCCGGTCAATCGCGAAACAGTGGGGATATCAATCTCCCCCACGCGCGTTGCGTCGCATCACCCCTTTCGCTCAAGCACGAGATACTGCGTGCAGGGGCACCCTGGCGCACCCGCCGTCAGGAGATTACGGATCACGCCCTTCGGCACGCCCGGGCTTTCCTTGGCGACGGCGTCCACCTGTGCATCGATAACAATATCAATATCGGCGCGGATGTCCTTGATGCGATCCTCAAGCGTCGGCGCGCGTGCTGCTTTCATTGTTCTTGCCTCCTTCGTTTGGTGTCGTCGGCGGCTCAAGTGCCGCCAGCTTTTGCCTGGCAGACGCGGCCTCATTCTGTGCGCGACGCAGCGCCTTTTCGCGTCGGGTCTCGCGGTCCGCGACATAGATCTGCAGATCGTAAGGCAGCGATGTAAAGCGCAGCTTGCAGTCGTCGGGCCACGACCGCGGTGGCGGGATGTTCGCGACCTCTCCAATCGCGGCAGCGGCCGCGCCGCCGAGCGTCGGGTCGGCGAGTCCGAGTGACACGTGCAGCCTGGAGATGTCCTGCACCGCCAGCCAAATCCGCTCGATCCCGAGCGCTGCGCAATCCCTGACAAAACGCGCGACCGTCGCAGGCGTCGTGGGACAAAACGAGGTCCCGTTCAGCTCACACCACCGCGCGAACATCGGCGCGGCACGAAAGCGCGCCTGCGCCAGCGCGACCAGCACCGGGTTCGTCATCGCCTCGCTTTGCGCAGCGCGTCGTGGACGCCGCCCATCTTTCGGCGCAACTCCATCAATTGCACGCGGCGCCGCAGATTGTGCGGGCTGGAATCGATATCGCCCCTGAGCTCAGCATCAAAACGTTCCAGCATGCCTGCGCGCTTGTTCAGGCCACATAGCGCAAAATTCTCGGCCATCTTGTCGATGTCCATCGGCTTACCGTGGAGTTTTTCACTCGCTGAGTCCGCGCGTTGGATGAAGTCCCGGTCGTCGTCCGCCATCTGCAATTCCTCCTGGTGTCTTGGCATGAGATACGGTCCCTAGAACTCGGTCGCGCTCCCGCCGTTGCGAGGAGCAAAAGCGACGAAGCAATCCTGGAAACCTGGTATTTACACGTCTAGTCTAGCGTCGAAGCTGGAGAACCCACACTGGATCATCGCGGTAGACGTCGCGCAGTCCATCCTTCGACGGCGGTGGCGCAGACTGCGCCGGATTCCGGGACGCGACGCCGGCCAGAGATGCCAGCCAATTGCCAATGTCGCTGCCTGAAGAATTCCGATAGGCGGGAGGAATGACGACGCCGCTCGCACGAGCGTATGCTGTCGGTTGAGAATCAACTTGGCTTGGCCGCGCCGCCGTATTTTCAAAGATGCTCGGCGCGCCGAGGGAAGCTCTGCGATCGCGCGGTTGCTGATTGGGAGCGATTCTGGTTGGCGGGGCATAGGGATTCGGATCCAAATAGAGTTCGTTCCTATCTTTGGTGGTCGGAGAAAGCTCTTGAGGAATCTCGATGGGATCGACAGGTTGATCTGCCTCAATTCTCCCCCTAAAAGCGTTAGCGTACTTGTCTAGGTCGCCAACCGCGCTTCCTAGTATGTTTGACGGGTCATTCACGCGACCCTGCAAACCTTTTATCGAACCGACAAAGTCTTCCAGATCGTCAGCATGCTGCTGGACGCCCTTTTGCACACCATCCGGATAGTAGGACTGGCCACCCGTCAATACGTCACCCAATGCCCTGCGAATAATTTCGTATACCCTCGATCGGTCCACCTCCGTGATGGTTGTGCCAGGATTCAAGGGGGGAAGATAACGCTTCTCTATGGTAGGCAATTCTGTTGCTCCTGTACGTTTTGATTGAATTCGGGCTTACCATCAGGACCGGACCGCTCCCTATGTGCCAGTTAGTGCAATCGATCATCTGCCGTCGGATGCCCCCGCCTTGGTGCAAGCCAGCAGTCACTTCATGCCAGAAAATTGAAGATACAAGACACCCACGGGTAAATTCTGGATATATTCGTTTCTTCTTCGCGCGTGCCCCTCGTAGACTACAAGACGGACAAAGGGTTGATCGAGATCGCGGGAGAACCAATGCACACCGTCCGAGAAATAGCAGCAGGCGAGGCGGCTGCGGCCACCGAGGACAGACACATCTATCTTGTTGCCGCGATAAAGCACCAGCGATATCGATAAATCTAGCTTGACCAACTCTATCTGACAAAAAACTTGGTATTTGCATTTTGTAGTGGTCCCAGCGTCGTTCAGATCGCCGGCATCAAACGCGTAAGAGACGGTGTAGTCGCCTGCAACTGCGTCGATGCTCGACAAAAGATAAAGCCCCAGAAGCACCGCAAATATACGGCTTAGCAGCACGACGTGCTCCTACCCAGTGTGCCCAACGCAGTAGGCTCGAAATAATGATCGACAAACTGGTTCGCGGTCCAACGCTGGCCGAGCCTTACAGTGTTCTCAGTCATGTCAAATCTACCTTATTGGCTCGGCAAATATGTACGAGTCCTCAAAAACTCCGCCACAGTTCGAGAGCCTCATGAGCGCGCTGACGTGCCTCGGCTTCAGCTCTCCGATTGTCTCTCCCTCCAGTCCGACTTCCCATACGATGGTGCCGGCGGCAGTTCTGGTTTTTTTACCTCGCAGCAATTGGCTCAACTAAAATCCGCGACACCAGGCTTCTCATCAATATATCCTGATATGCCGTGGCTGCCGTAGCGAGCTCGGAAAAGTCGCGTTTGCGCCTGCTTGATAGCGTCGGTGTCCGAAAGGATAATGTGGTCGCCCGGGCCGCAAACGTTGTTCGTCCGGTAGGCAAATTCCGCGGTGCAGCCAATCCACACCGCGATCAGAATGAGCCACCCCACGCCCGTCGCACGGAAGACCTTGCGCATCGGCGTCCGCGGCCGAAGATCGGGCGGCGGGATGGGCCGACCGTTTGCTGTCAGGCCGCTAAAACCTGTAAGCGCGGAGAGCTTCGTGTCGCATCTATAGAACGCATACGCTGACACAAGAATTGCGAGAGGAAGCATTAAGAAATGGCTGAGGAGCGCTCCAAAAAGTACCGCCCAAACCCACCTCCCATTTGAACAACCAAAAGACTCACACATCTTGAACGCAAAGAGCAGTGGCACCACTGAGCTGATTGTCAGTCCCACCGCGATGGAAAAGAGAAGGCTTGCAGCTATTCTGCGGCGTTTGCTCCTCGCAAGAGTGCCTAAGAGCCCGAGCTTTGGCCCGTCAACCATGTCGTTCGAATCCCTCTGCAATTAGATTGGATTTCCAAGTCACACGAGCCGCGCACCGGGGGCGCGCGGCGCCGCTTCATCGTTTTTCCCTGAGCGAGACCTGCCACACAACGACGCCGTCATACGGCCCGATTTTCGTGGCCGCGTAGCAATTCTCTGAATGACCGAAGTTCGACAAGATCAGGCTTCTTTCGATGATTCCCCACCTTCTGCAAGGTAACTGGTGCGCTCCCCTAGGCACACCGGAATTGCTGGTACATCCATGGCGCCATCGATGTGCCTTCGATCGGAACCTCACATTTTCCCCCGCCGTCCAATCCCAGACACACCGGCGAGCGGCGAACGTGTTTCGACCTGACAACGCCGATTAAACGTGTCCGAAAAACCGTGAGCTTCGCACACAGAAGGCTAACGAGCTTCTATAGAACAAAACATGAACTATGTCAATTGTACCCACGCCATCGGAACAACTTGTCTCCACTAACTTCACCGCCTATCTGACTTGCGCGCTTGATAGAGCGCCACCGCGTCCTTGATATCGCCCGACGTCGACAGCCTGGCGCTGAGCGTACGCAGATCGGCACGGTCGCGCTCGGAACGCGCCGTCGCCATGCCGGGTCGCTGCACCGGCGGCACGGATTTGGAAACGGCCGCATCCTTTGCCTTCATCATCAATCGATATTTGGCGGCGTCATACATCATGTGCTGGAACGTGGCGTTGCGCATCAAGGGCTCGCTGTGGAACAGGCGGCTCAATTCCGCCGGCGCGATGCCGCTGGCCTTGGCGGAGGCCATGATCTCGGCAGTCACGGCTTGCTGGATGGCCTTCGGCTCATCCTTCAGCATTGTGTCGAGACGCGCGTCCTCGGCGTGCGCGAAGTTGACGAAATTCTGCCGCTCTAGTTGGGCGTGACGCTGATTTTCCTGCGCCTGCTGCGCGAATAGCTGCTCGGTCCTGGCCACCATGCCCTTTACGAGAGCGAATTTCGCCGGGTCCTGCCGCGACATCTGCTCGAGCGCAGCCGGAACATGTTCCGGTGGAATGCTGGCGAATTCGGGAAACTGGCTAAGAAAGCTTACCTGCGCGATCTGTGTCGCCGCCGTCAGCCCATCGCGATAGCCTTGTCTGGCCTTCTCGGCCTCACCTACGCTCTGCTCGATGGCGTGTAACACCTGCGGATGCTGTAGCGCCTTTTCGAGTTCGGGAGCGAGTTTGTCCGACGAAGACTCACCGGTCGCATCGGACGCCCTATCGGCCGCTCGCTTTGGTTGGTGCTCCGCTTCGCCTTCCGCCTGATCTCCCGGCAGTTTGAACCCATAGAACTCCGCGGCGTCCGGATCAGCGGCCTGCGCGGCCGTGCGCAGCGCATCGATACGCTCCGCCAGCGCCTCCGAGGAGTCATTCTCGGAAACCAGCTTCTCGGCCGCAGCGACGCCGGCATAATCGCGCGCGGCGCGGGCAAGCGTGATCGCCTGGTCCGCAGCGACCGGCTTGCCATCGCCATCGAGATATTGCCTGACGATGACCGGATCAGGCGTCGCGGTTCCCTGCTCCGCCGCCTCACGCAGCGAAGCGCTGTCGCTGCCGACCGCCTCTTCGTCGTCCTTCTCGACAGGATCGTCCATCGGCGTATAGCCGGCATTGGCGAGGTCAAAGGCTCCGCCGGTCAGAGAAGGATCGATGTCGGTTTCCATTTTTTGCTCCAGCGCGCCGATTTTCGGCCATGCAGCGGCTCTGCCGCTCCGTGCCGGCGCGATCACGATGATTGAAATTGGCAGTAATCCGATGACAATTGCGCGGACCGGTGCCGGCACACATCGAAGGCGAAACCCGTTCGCTGCTTATTCTTCCGAACGCGGCGGATATTTCTGAGTTTTGGTTATGATTTCCTCGACGGCGCGATCGACAATAGATCGTCCTTTCGTTTCAAAATCGTAATCAGGCATGTAGGTGCGCGCGTTGACGTCTTCGAGCGCAAACAACGCATCGGCAATTTCGTCCTCCACGGCATGCCCTTCCAATATTGCGAGGATGCCCTCAATTCTATGGATGAGCGTTTGCAAGGGCATCCGGCCGTCCTTGTAGTCCCTGGCAGCCCATTCGATGAGGCCGATTTGGTGAGCTATACCCGTCAGCGCTCGATTGGAGCCTGAGGAGTCCTAGTTGAAGTCTGGAAAGACCTCAATTCCCAAGTCGACGCGCAGAGCGCTCAGGCGGGCCATGTCACGCCAAGGAAAACAGTCGCCGATATTGATGTCGCCGGGTAGGTGAACGATCAAATCGATTGTGCCGCCGCCATTGACGATTTCGTGCAGAAACTCCTTGTGCGGGCTCGAGCCTGTCAATCACTTTCACGACATCTTGGAAGAAGAGGCGATATTTCTTTCAACCCGAAACGAATGACTCCACGCGCTCTCCTTGTACATTCCGGGAAGCGGGTCCCCTTTCAGAGTTTTGCGCGGAGTGCCGGCGACGTGCGTCATCTTGGGCTCGAAACCGAACCCTTCCGTAATCTTCGCAGGGTCAATGTTGGGATGTTTGATGAGGAGCCGCACCGTATATCTAAGCGCCTGCCTTATTCTCTCATCCAATTCGTCTTGGTCATCTAGCGCCATTTATCGCGATCCTTTCCGCGCCGTCCGCTTGGCTTGCCCGAGCCTGTAAACGTATCCGCCGCTCCATGATTTGTCCAACTCCCGTCAGGATTTTGCGCCCAGACCTCGCCGGTCGGTGAAATTCTGACGTCGTCCGTCGGTCCGGCCTTTACTCCATCTTTGATCTCAGTGTGATCGCCCGATCAAGGCGTCTGATTAATGGATCGCGACCCCGCGGGTGGACGCTTGGCGTTCTCATTATGCAGAATGAGCGCGCAGAGGCCGCCAAGGGCCGCGCCGCCCAACATTATTTGCGCAGCGGTCAGCGCCCCTCTGGCAGCGCACCCAACAGGCCCTGTGGCACAGAGTGCCATCGGCCCTTGCGCATATTGCGAGCCTGGCGGGATCGGGTCCGGAGACGCGTCCGAGACGACCGGCTGGAAGCGGCCGGCCGAACTTGATATCGGCGTCGCCAGATGGCAGCCCGTTCCCTAGCGGTTGCATCGTCGCCGCCTGTCCGAACTGCAAGCCGAGGGGCGAGCGCTCGCGGTTATGGTCCCCAAAAGCAGATCGCAGCGTGGCAAACGGCGTTTGCGGGTTTGGCGTGGGCCACCGCGTACCCGGCGCTGGCATCATCGGAGCGGACATCGGCGCTTGAAATGCCGGCGATGAAGCACTTGGTTCGATGTCCGGTGGCATTCCCTGCAGGCGTTGCGGCGAGAGCAGGCGGCCGAGCAATCCGCCACTCGTCTCGAACTGATCCGGGTCATAGTAGCCGTCGAATAGACCCATCAGGCCACCTCGTCGAAACGCTTTGCACGATCGGCGCTGTTTGTTGCTATGGAGTGAAAAACGTTCAGCACCGATCCCAGTCGCGAGAGCCGCGAGACCGGCCACGCAGGACGGCTCGTTGGGATTTCTTCAAGATGCCGACGGATGACGAATCACGTTGAGGGGCAGGAAATGTGAACCTCAGGCAAAGCCTGGAGAGCTCCGGCTCGCCTTGCGGCCGCAGTTGTATTCCGTCACATCCGGATTAAGCGAAAATTTGCCTTACCCGGCCGGACGATCAGTTACGTCCCAGCAGGCCCGTCGGCGATGTTGCTGGCATCGGAGGGCGAGCTTGCAGCAGCCAACGGTGGATCGTACCGCAGTTCTCATTGGTGCTCGGCAACTTCATCCCTTCCCCCGCATCGGTCAGCGCGAGGTTGAGTTCATCTGCCATAGCGAGACTGCCATGGATTTGCTCGCGGCATGATCGGGCCAGCCATCACGCGAGAAGCCGGCTTATTCGCCGTTTGCGGTTTCATCGCCCCGAGCGTCGCATCCTGAATGACGGGTGATGGCGACTGCGGCACTTCGGATCGGGCACGAGCACCCTGCGGCGTTGGGGCCGGGTAGATGCGCCGACCCGATTCAAAACCGGCAATGCCATTGGCCAGCGCTGCGAAGGGATTGCCGGTCGGCGTATGAGCCCAGCTTTGAAAGCCTGCACTCAAACGACCGTCAGGATCAAGTGCTTGCGCCGGCATTTGGGGTCGCGACGGCACAAGGCCATTAGCCTCCGTCGGCTGCCCTGCGCCAAAGGCTTTGATACCGTTGGCGAGCGCCGCAAAGGGATTTTCTAGCGGGGTGTGTGCCCAACTCTGAGAGCCCGCGGTCAGGCGGTCGCCAAGGCCGGGCGTCGGCTGTATCGGCTGCACGATCTGCGATACATCCGTGCTTCCGAATTGCGGCATCTGATAGTCGCCGATCTTCATGAAGCCGGTCGGTCCGCCCGGCCCTGCCGGGAGAGCTGCATTTCCCGATGCGCTCGAAGATCCACCCTGGGCCGATTGGCCGCCAGATTCGTCAAATCCCTGCGCCGGCTGATATTGCCCTTGCTGCTGTTGCAGCGACTGCAGGCGCCCTATCAACCCGCCGCTCGGATTGAACTGGTCGGGATCGAAGTAGCTATCGAGCAGGCCCATTACGCCGCCTCGTGAACAATTCGCGAGGCCTCCGTTGCGGCGCGATAGTCCACCGCCTTGTAGCCGTTGATTTCGATCACCGCGCCCGGCGTTCGCTGCTCAACGTCCTGCGCCATCAGGCCGATGTGAAAGGCCGGCGCTCCCTTGTAGCGATACCGGTACACCGGCGTGCCATCGAACAGTGCGCCGACACAACAGACGTCCTCTTTCAGGCGCATGTCGGAAGGCATAAATTTAAGAAGATTGCCGATTCCGCCGGCAATGGCTGCGAACTGATTGGCACCAGACATATCCTGCGTTCCTGTCGTCGTACCGTTGGTTTGCCCCCCGAGCCCGGCGATCGGTACACCAATCTGTGCCAGCAAACCTAAGGCCTGCACCGGAATTCCGCGCCTCTGCGCCTCCTCTGCAAGGGTCGCGTTGGCGCCGTAGTTCTGCGCATCGAGCGCGGACTGCGCCGCCGTAACCCCCTGCCCCTGATTGGCGAGATATTGCTGCTGCATGCCCGAGAGCGTATTGGCGGTGGTGTTGCCGGCACCATAAAGTGCGTTCGCCGCAGCCATCTGGTTGGCGACATCGGTGTTGTATTGCGCGGCGATCACCGGCGCCTCGCCGGCCGCGACCCCGCGACCGTAAGCCATCTGGTTGGCTCCGGAAAAATCGCGACCGGCGGCGGCGAACTGCGAATTGACGGAATTGCCGACGTCGGTCTGGATTTGCGCAAGTTGCGCGGCGAGCGCGGGATTGTTGCCGACCATGCTGCCGTTAGCGTAAGGCGTAAGCTGGCTCTGGAATGCAGACAGATTGTTCTGCACATTTGGCGTCTGCGCGTTGGCACCCCCGCCATTGAACAATGATTGCGCGTAATCGCCGATCTGCCCGGCATAGGGGTTGCCCTGCGCGGCGTTGCTCTTCAGCGTGTCGAGCGCGCCGGTTTCCGCCGAGGTCAGCCCGGTGTTGTTCAAGCCGGTGCCGATCTGCGAGAGAATGCCCTGCAGCATCGGCTGCGCCGCCTGCCAAGGCGCCGTCTGCGATTGCTGTGTCTGTGTCGTCGTCGATTGTCCGCCCATCGGCGTCGCTCCTTTGTCAATTGGTCGATTGAGATTGTTTGCGCGGCAGCCCCGCGATCGCGCGGACGCATGCCGGTTAGTTTTGTTGGCAAATTTGTTTCTAAGATTTTATTTCGGTCGCAGCGACAAACGCTGTGCCATCAACTGCGCGGGGTAAGTCCGCCAGCCGACACGAAGGGGACCGGAGGCGCGCCCGCAACTGAAACGAGCAAGCTTGGACGAGGCTTCACAACATTCGGCCTCGCCTCCCACGCTGCCTGGCACGTTCAACCCCCCATTCTTGCCCTGGACAAAGGCGACAGACAGTATAGAACAAACCAGGAATATCTGTTTTACATGGTGATCCGGAAGTTCATCGCCACCATCTTGCCGCTCGCGCTGATCGATGCCGGGATTTGGCTCGTATTCGCAGCCAAACAGATGAGAGCCACCAAACGCCTGGCAAGCTCACGTTGATCGGGACCGTTCATGGTCTTAGTCGGCGCCATCTGGATTTATTCAGATCGGTTCGAAACAAACTTAGATCGTCCCGTTGAACGACGCCATTGCTCGCCTAGCGTGCGTCCCATACTCCAGAGAACCATGATATGCTGTCCGTTGCGGCCACATCCAGTGAATGGCCGCGTCCCTTAGCGGTTACAGACCGAGACGAACTATGACCACGGAATCAGAGCAACCATCGCAGCGAACCGTCGCAGTGTCGGCGCAGCCTCCCGCGCCGGGGACTTGGACCTTTCGCATAGTGAAAAGAGCGGTTATCGCACGTATTTGACCGCGTTGGAGACCGTGTCGATGCCCTTGTTGACTGAGCGATGCGCCCAGTCAGAGACTTGAGGAATCGTTCCGATCAGCCCGATTGCGCCATTTACAACGTCAATGCCTGTTGATTTCGCAATGTCGCTAGAGTCCAGCGGGGCTGCTCCGACACCAGCAAGGTTTCTGACTCCACGCGCCAGTCGCGCGGCCGCGGCTTCTCTTGCCTGCTGCGCCTGGTCCGCTTCGTATTGCTGAATGGCTTGCGGCGACACCGAAGTTGCAGGTGACGGCGCAGCAAGACGAGCCATCGGTAACGGGACGCCATTCAACGTCTGAGAAGGCAGGCTGAAATTTGGGTTCTGCTGCACGAACGGCGCTTGAACGCCGCTCCCCGGCTGATATCCGTCCTGCTCCGCCCGTAGCGCATGCAGCCTGCCGAGCAAGCCACCTTGCGGAGTGCCGTAACTGTCGGGATCAAATTCTGACGCGCCGTTTCGCGTTGAACCGAAATCGACACCGTTCTGCTGCTGGCTCTGCTGTTGCATGGTCCGGTGTAGCATGCCTTGCCACCGTCAGCTTCGTAAGTTTCAGGATCAAACTCGTACGCGTCGCGAAAATTCATGCTGCCCATCAGCTCAATTCCTTGTCCATGACGATCTGCTCTGCCTCATATGCGTCGAGCACACGCAGCCAGCCCCTGCGCCCGAAGATGCGGACGCGTTGGCAGCCTTCGTCTTTCGCATAAGCCTCGATGCCTGCTACCAGCGGCAGCCAGTGCATCATGTGCTTCCCCGAACAGGCGGTGATGACGCAGACCTTGCCGGCGTCGGTCAGTTGCAGGCTGGTCGACGCCGCAGCCTCGATTGTCGGGGCTTCCACGCCACTCGTGGCAACCCAGAGCAGTGCACCGCCACGAAGGGCGGCACGCAACAGCGGCGCCGCGAGCGGCCATATCTCACCAATCCGGTCTGGATCGATGCAGATCAACTTGACCCGCGATTGCATGCTGAAAATGGCTCCCGGATTGCTTATGGCCCGTCAGTGGACCGACGAATATTGAAAAAACCCGCAAACACTCTATAGCTTCCTTGAACTATTTGAGAGTGTGCCGTATGAAACTGCTACTGATGATTATGTCACTGACGTTCGCCGCTTCCGCTGCCTTCGCCGTCGACTTTCGATGGACATTAGGTTTCGGGCAGGGAACGCTGGAAGCGAACATTGAGAACGGCAATGGATCGAGCGTGAATATCTTCTGTCCACTTGGACAGGAGGACACTACGCCTGGAATGTTGATCCACGTAAAGAGGATAAATGCTCAGCGCGACGAGCTGGTGACTGTGCAAATGATTGTCGATGGCAAGAGCCACCCATTCTATCTCAAGGAAATTGAACTTCTTGCCGAGGGTAGAGCGAATATGTGGGAGTTCCGCGAACTTATGCGTGCGTTGGCCTCGAGCAAACAAAAGTCGTTTGGGATAGAATTTCCCAAATATAACACGGCAGAAACCTTTTCTCTCCTCGATGCGCGAAAGACGATTGGGCTCGGGAAAGGCTCCGTGCTGAAGGGCTGCGACGATGGCAGTTAGCACTCGCTCCTCTTGAACGACTCACGGCTTTATTGGGTCAACCTGCTGCGAAGATAGTCCTCTTCATCGACGGAAACCAAAGGCGGCGCATCATGCAATGCCCTGATTCCGCACAAGACCGGTCGATCAGGATAACCCAGAACTCTCCATTCCTCGAATTTCTCACCCGAGATATCGCCTCGAACAATGCTGATTTAGGTCCATCCGCCTCGATCGGAATTTGAATATCCCAGAGATCGTATTTGTTTGCACTGGTCCGTTCGGTCGCGAATACGAGAGCAACGATAGCGGTGAACCTTGTCATCGGCATGGGAGAGTGTAACTGTTGAATTAAACGTGTTGCGGAATCAGTAGGGATGTCTTCCAATCATATTCACAAGGCTCCTCCGGATCTGGCTTCCCCCCGTTTTGATGGCACAATCAAAGCCGATCATCTGCCCTCGCAACGGCGCCAATTTCCACCGGTGGCCAATTCAGTCTCACTTCTAACATAAGTGCCCATCGCGATTGAACGGTCATCGCCAGAGATCGCGATCGACATCACTCCCATTCCGGCGGTTCATATTCTGGCGGTTCGTCCGATCGGGTGTCCCCGGCGCGCTTGGGGCGAAATTGATTGTAGCGGTCGACAACATCCTGCGGAAGGAGCCCCGGTGGCGCACGATCGACGAAGTCGCGCTCGCGTCCAATATCCGGATCGCCCTTAATGATTTTCAGCGACATGATTTCTTCAAGAACCGGCGTCAATTGTTCGCCGCGCCCAAGCTGCAAAAGTATTCGCGCCTTGACACCGAGCGACTCTCTGCGGAAAGACTCAGTCCGATAGGCTCGCTCCAAAGCCCGATCGATGCATCTCAATGCTTCTTCCGGATCATCGAGCCAGTATAGATACATCGTCGCCTTGCTGATCAGGGGGCGAACATTGTCCGGATAAAGCTCTGATGTCTTATCCAGAAGCTGCAGGGCTTCCTGGTATCGTCCCGCTTCTTGCAGAAGACCTCTAAGGTTCCAAGCCAGCGAAAATGATCGTCGATACCCGCCGTCTCCATCCGCGCGGCGACGATGCTGATAACACGGCTAAGCGGGTGCTCCGTCCGAAGCTGCTCGACCCACTGCAAGATGCTTTTAAAGTGATCGACAGACGTGATGGCGATCTCCTACCGCTTGCGTGCGCGCCGTCGATCGAGCCGCTCTTGCTCATTCTTGAGCTCAGCGTCCACGAGCCTGCATACCTTGCGATGAAAATCGAGCCCAAGACAAAATGGAACGTATCGCGGAAAAACGACTTCGTACGGCTCAGCATCCGAACTCACAAGTTCGAGCTGATCGAGTGACCTTCGAATGGCGCCACTTGCAATCATAAGCGCCTGGAGACCGCGACGAATTCGATTGTCCTCTAGACCGTGTATTTGAAACGCACACACCCATTCTCGGGGGTGCTCCGCGTCGGCGTACGGAAATCGCAAACGGGCTTCAGCCGGATTTCTCGCCGCACCAAATGAGAACGCGTATTGCATCAGATAAGGCTCACTCCATTTCATTTTTTCTGCCGTATCCGCCGCACAATAATCCACTTAGCAACTTCTAGTAGCTAATGTATCCGGCGCCTTTATGCGTCGCGAGCCAGGTGACAACCGTTGCCAGCAAAATTATAGTTTTTCTAAGAACAAAAGACGAACATTGTCAAGTCCTAGCTTTATCATCTTCCTTTTCTCCTTGGTCCTCGTCCGCCCTTTCCCGTGTCTTCCGCAAGTCCACCGCAGCGCACGCTTAACAAGCCTCTCGTACATTCCTCAATAGTCTGAGGCTTCCAAGACGGGCTATTGTAGGGCCAGTCGTCCGGAAAAGCCTCGATGCATTTTTGGCGAACTTTACGAGTCTCCTCCAAACAATCATTCTCGTCGTCTCCTCCACCGCCCCCCTTGCCAGAAAATACTCTTGGGTAGAGTTGCAAAATTGCCCAAGCGTCCCTCCACCAATCCGGGATCTTCGGCATGGGAATCTCTGGACCGGTCCTAGATCCCGGCAGCGGCACCGGTATCGGTATCCCTCTTCCCCGCCATGCGAAGGGCGTCATATTCATGGATGCATCGGCGACCCGGGTCGGTGCTTGAGGCCCGTCGCGGGTCTCAAAAGACCCAGCGCCCTGCACGGCTGTCGGCGAAGCGCCGCGCAATGCACCTTCTCCAGAGGCGGGATAAGTCGGATTCGATTGCTGCTCGAATCGACTCGAAAGATGAATCGTGCCAGGCGTCCGCGTCCCAGTCATGGCACCTGAAGGCTGCCCGGAGTTCACATCCGGAGGCGGGTATTGCGGCTGCCTCGCATCATCGCCAAACGCGCCCGGCTGATCCGCCTGCAGCGCGAGAATCCTTCCGATCAGGCCCTTCGGATTGCCGTAGCTCTCCAGATTTTGTCCCGGCGCGGCATTCGGTGCCGACCCAGAATTAATGCCCTGCTGCTGCAGACCTTGCTGGAGCATCACCTGGCGCAGCAGTCCGGGCAGACCGCCGAGGCTCGAAGCACCCTGCGTTTCGGGGTCAAATTCGTACGCGTTGCGAAAGTTCGTACCGAACATCAACTCAAATCCTTCTTCATGATGATGTGCTTGGTTGCTCGACACGCAGCCGTCCGCAGCCACCGCCAATTGCGGAGACGCCGACCGCTCCAACGTCGAAATTTGGTTGAGGAAGATCACGGATCGGACGCAGGTCCGTTCCGAACTGACAAACTCTTGTCTAACGACGCACTGAGCTTGTCACTCGAGCGAGCGAGAATCCCACGATGCGCCTGTCAAATCGACTAACGTCAACGTCTGGGAAAAGTAGGGATCAACGCGCTAACCGAGAATAGCGTAAAGAAACGTGCGCCCTGTCGTCACGCTGTTCGCATGCGCAATCGTGAATGACCCATTCGCCACAGCGCTGACAAACATCGTGCCGTTGCCGACTTCCGCCGCCGCGTTGGCCGAAGCTGGTGTTAGGATCGGCGTCGAGCCAGCGGCGCAGTTCTTGTCCGCCACAACGGTCGCCGCCGCGCCCGTTGTCAGCGTCACGGCGCCGACCGCATTCGAGCGTCCGGCTGCGAGCTGCTGAAGCGCGAGCACGATCTTCTTCAGATCGGTCTCGGTGATCCCCGGCACATAAGCCGTCATAGCGTGCCGCTGGTTGTGAGATCAGGAATGACGCCCGCGCAGAAGGTCCAGAGTGTCGATGCCGGAACCCTCACCTTGAAGCGCGAGTAGCGGGTATCCCGCCTGACGTCGCAGCGGCCGGTTCTGGCATTGACCGCGACTTCGTCCCCGGCCGTCGGCGCAGCCTGTGGCGTGTCGCGAAAGGAGACCGAGCCAAAAAGCGTTGCCGCATCGGTGATCGGACGAAACCCGCGGATGGTGATACGGTTGTCGTCAGTGCCCTGTTCTGCGCTCTCCATTGTCGCCTCGAGATTGTCCCCCCGGAAAAAGCCGAGCACATGCGCGTTCGAAAACTGCGCGATTTCCGGCTGCACCGCGGTGGCATAAGCGTCGAGGCTCAGCGTGAGCGCATCGAGCGAAGCCGAAATGCTGTCGAGATTTTCCAGCGTCAAACCGGTTTGCGACATGCCGAGCAGATATTCGCCCGTCGACAACACCGGAAAAAAGCGGTCGAGCAGGAAATCATAGCCGAGCAGCTTGTCGTAGGCGTCCATCACGCCGGAAATGGATTTGTAGGCCCAGTAGACCCGGGTGCTACGCGGATCGGCCGCGCCCATGAAGAGCTGCAGGTTGCCCTTGTCGAGATCGGCCAGGAATGTCCGGTCGACCTTCTCGCGCCCGATCGGCTCGGGCACGCCGCCCGGCTCGATCTTGTGAAAGCCCTGGCCGGCATAAAACAAAATCCGCTCGCCGGCGCGAATGATCGAATAAGGCGCGTAAAGGCCCTTGTCCTGAGTGATGCGATCGATCTGGAAGATGATCGGCGAGCCCGGCACATAAGACATGCGCCGGATCGCCTGATCCTGAAAAATCACACCGGACTGGTCGCCGCCTGCGACGCCGCGAACGATGCCGCCGTCCGGAAAATCCTGAAAGTCGGAAGAATTGACACCGCTTGTCCAGGTCGTGGTGGCGTTCAAGCCCGACCATTGAATGCGATACGGCGTGGACAACAGCCCGGACAGCACAAGGAAGCGGCCGACCACGCTGATATAAGCCGCTTGCGGTGGCGACCCAGCGCAATTCGAGAAGGCCGTCGCGGACGAAAGATCAAAAACCTGTAACAGCGCATTGGCTTGCGTCGCGAAAACCAGATTGCCGAATTGCGCGAACTGCCACTGAGCCGTCGAACTCAGAGCGCTGTAGCTTCCACCGCCATTGGATACGTCGGTCCAGGTGAAATCCGTGTTGTTGAGCCGATAAAGTTTGGCGCTGGTGCCGGCGAAAGTCACGACCGTTCCGTCCGACTTCAGCGCGTAGAACGCCCCCCTGCAGGCCGTGGGAAGCGCGGACGTGTAGGCGGAAAAAGCTGGAAACGGTCCATAACCGTCACCGCGCGGGACCACGTTGAGGATGTTCTTGGTGGCTGCGCCCTCATAGTCGCTGACATCAGGGCGATATTCGCCATAGGCGAGAAGCGGCATTATTCTTTCGTCCAAGTATTGGATGGGATGATGACCGGCGTCCAGGCATCGGCCGGTTCGGATGTCGCCGTCCAAACATCGGTTGGAACAGCTCTCGGTGTCCACGCTTCGTCCTGAACGGTCGCGCCAGTCCAACTGTCGGCGTCGAACGGACGCGGAAACCAGGCCTCGAAATCTCGACTGAGACCCGCTTCGAACCCGCTAAGCGCGATGGCACCCGCAGAAGCGGAGAAAACGATTTGGACCTGAGCGAAAAGTCCGATCAGCAAGAACGCACCAGGTGCGGCAGGCTCGCCGACGACCTCGCCGATCGTGGTTCCTGTCAGCGTGAAAGAACCTGCCGCAACAGGCTCCGAGATTTTGAAGGCCGCGGCGACGCCGGTTAACGTATAAGAGCCGGCAGACGCTGGCAGCGTTATCGGCGCAATCGACGTATAACGCTTCGTCCTTTTGCGTAGAGGTGGCCTCCGAAAAACGTAAGCCATTCAGATCAGGGCAGTTCGCGATACGCGAGCGTGCAGGAAACGAGAGTCGCAGCGCCGGGAGCTGTGGGAATATCGAGTACGAATGCTTCACCTCCCTGACACACGTCGCGATCTTCAGGGGCCGGGAGGTACTGCCACGGCAACAGCACGTTCCATTGCCATGCACCGAGAAACGTCGTCGTGCCAGTCGTGGTTGCCTGCGCAGTGTCATTGGCGCGCACGGTAGCAGTGGACGCCTTTGTATCACCGCTATCAGCAGAGCTTTGGGTCAATACTGTTCCCCCCGTGCCTTGCGTTACGGCCGCAGACAAGCGCTTCAAGCGCAGCCGGATTTCGGCCGGCGAAGTGACGCCGCCTGCGGACAGGTCGATCTGATGAATTTCGATGCCATTCGCCGCGCCTGCCTTCATGGACAACACGTCCTGAATGGCTGCGATGCTGACATTATCGAAAATCATCTTGTAGATTCTTTGCCCCACGTTTCTATCTCCTGAGAAAATGCCGTTGCCGCTGCCAATGAGCGTTTGAGAACGGCGTCAAAGTCGTCGCAATGCCCGCAAACACGATGGTGCCGGCAGTCCCGCCCGTCCCCATCAAGTTCATGACATCAGCCGCCAGGAAGAGATCCGAGCGGGTAGTGTCCTCGAAAGTGCCGGTCGACGTCGCCGGTATCGAAATGGCCTGGTTTCCCGTGACACCGTTTTTCCGGATGTTGAGCGCGAAAGCACTCGTCATGCTGTTGGTGAAGAGATTGCAACGCATGTTCGACAACTTGCCATCGATGTTCATCTGCTGTTGACGGCCGCTCTCGGACAGATTAACGCCGGAAGTGTACATAATGCCGCAGAATTGCGCCGCAGTGTTGAACGAGAACGATGGGTCGCCAACGGGAAGTTCGCTAATCCGACTAGCGTAGTTGAGCGTCACGCCGACTGTTATGGTTATACTTCCGACCGCAATAGAACCGAGTTGGACGCCCCACGTGTCACCGCTAACCAAGCTGTCGCTGTTCGTCGTGTCCTCGAAAACTCCGATTGCGCCGGCCGGGATCGCGACAGACATCGCGCCGTTAGCGCTGTTCTTTCGCGATATCAGCGTGAGCGAGCTGGTGTTGGTGTTGGCCTGAATGCCGGCAATCATGCCGCGCGCGGTGAATGGCGCGCGGACAAAGTGCCTAGAGCCGGTCTCGAAATTATTGGTCCAAAGAGCGCCAATTGAGCCGAAGAACGGTCCCCCGGTGCCTGTGGAGGTATTAGGGGTATTGCCAAATCCGACCGTGCCGGCGTCAGCGGTAAAGACACCGGAAAACTGGAGCAGGGTAAACCCGGTCGCTCCAGTGAACGCGTCGTTGACGTCGAAGGTATCGCCTACCGCCCAATGATCGGCCCCCGGATATTGGAATTTCCCGGAAGTGCCATCATGCGGCAGAATATTAACGATCGAGTCGGCCGAGTTTTTTCTAAAAGCGGATTGACGCGCGGTGGCGGTCGCGTCGATATTGATAGTCCACTGCCCAAATGAGCCGCTGATCCTGACCGGCCATACCCGTGACGCCTCCAAACTGAGGGCAAACAAAGTAAAGAACGGCCAAGCAAAATTAGGCGGTGTAGCTATCGCCGAGTTGCGAATGCCGCCAAACAAAGTCGGTGCCATCAGTCTGTAAACCTAAGCGAAGACTTGCCCAGTGCGGCGCTGATCTTCCCCACGAACGCGGCCCGATCGGCTTGTGACAATCCGCTGCCAGAAACGTGCAGATCATCGTTGTCGTCATAGGAGACGACAAGATTGTCAGCGGTCGAGCCAATCGATCTCAGATGATCGGCCACCGCGTTGTAGACGCCGTTCTTCTTGCGGTTATGGGCCAGCATCGTTTCAAAGTGGCTTGCATCGTCGGCCGTGTTGACGTGCTTGGCGCACTTCTTCACCACTGCGGTGACTTCTATGCTGTCGTCGTAGTCGACGACGCAACCGCATGTGTCGGGATACCAGCGGGTCACGGTGTCACTCCTATGCCAGCGTTAAGACGCCGTTCACTTGGTCGAGATCGACCGTGAACGTGTTGCCATTGGTGAGCGTGAGCGCCGTACCATAGTCCCACCAGCCGATCAGCGGCTTGGTCGCGGAGGTCGAATTGTAGAGCACTGCGTATTGAAACGGACCGATCGAGCCGGCAGCCGCCGTCCAGGCCGGATCGGAGCCTCCGATTAACCTGAATGTTCCTGACGTTTGCGAACCGCTGATCGTGCCGATCGACGCACCCCCCGCGGTGTAGCCATTGGCGGTCGCGAGATCGGCCGGCGTGTTGTAGACAGTGTTGGTCGCGGCCGGCGCGGTGTTGGTCAGATAGACCTTGTAGACGTGCGACGTACCGGTGAGCATGTCGTGCAAAGCATGCGCGACGTCCTGCACGAAGCAATTGAACTTGTTGAATGATGCCATCTGCGCTTTCCTAGATTACTTGCCCGGAGATCCGTACGGTCATCGGTCCTGCGTTGAAGGTCGATGTCAGCCCGAGATTGTTCAGATCGCCGAGCGCGCCCGTAAAGCCGAGCCCCCAGGTCTGGATGCGGCCGTCTTCCTTGATGTACGGAGCGGATTCCAGCAGCGCGCCGTAGAGATAGAGATCGGGTGCCAGCATCAGCAGCCAGTTGGTGCCGTTCGATGCCAGAGGTGGAATGATCTGGCGGTACACCATCTCGACAGTGTAGGCGGCGGCCGGCGTCGGCGCGAGCTCGATCTCATCGCCGAAGACAGTAAAATATCGCGGCTGCGCGGCGACATTGGAAGTCGCGAAACGATATTCGTCCATCTGCGTTCCAGATTTGAATTCGAGGCACGGTTTTCCAGTAACACTCGACAGACGGACCCGACGCATCGACTGAAAGTCAGATGGCAGCGAGATAAATTCCGGTTCGCTGGATCCGGTGTTCACGACGGCAGTTGAGCGCTGCTCCATCTGCCGCACGAATAGCTGCCGATTGAACTTGGCTTCCGCGAGCTGGATGAACGTTGGGATCCGTGCGGTTAGCGTGGTATCCTGGTCCCGCGCCAGATATTCCGTGATCGCTGCCTGCAGCGATGTGTAATCGACGATCTGCGTCATGATGCCCCCGCTGTCCAGCCGGACTGAAGTTTCGGCCGATCGGTTCGCAGATAGGCCCACTCGGGATCGCCGAGTTTCTTCTGCACGATCAGGTCGAACTCAGGCGTGAATAATCGCAGCGACGTGTTGCCCCTGGCGTGCGCTTCGTTCAGCCATTTGACGTAGATGACGTTGGGAATGCGCGCGACGTGACGCCCCCAATCGCTGTGTTGCTCGTCGCGGCGCGACTGCCTGTTCCATTCCAGGATCGGTTCGACATCCTGGATATGCTCAATGGCGAGGTCCTGGCCATTGCTGTTGAGATGGGCCTGGACGAAAAGGCCGCAGCCATCCATCACGACATCTCCGTCACGTTCAGCGCGCCTGTAGCGGAATTCTGGATGACCGACAGTTTCTGGCCGGGATTGACGATTACATATTCGATCGTGTTCGCCGGCAGCAACGGGCCGTTCGACGTGGTTGCCGGAACGACGTTGGCGGCCTCTGAGATCAGGTAATTGCAGGACGCGGTGGCGCAGAGCCGTATCTGATACGTCTCTGGGCCGAAAGCACTGCCGATCGTTGCAGCGGTACCGGAAAAGGCCACGGTCTGAACGGCGCCTGGCCGGGACGCCTGTTGCTTGGGAAAGAACGACATGATCAGTTCGCCCGGATGGTTGCGGAGAAGTGCATTGGGATCGACGCGCCGGAGGCGCCCGAAGGCGTGAACACCACGACGTCATCCTCGTTGACCTGGGCGACAGCCGAAGTGCTCGGCGAACCCGGGAACAACAGGCCGGCCGCCGAGGCGGCTTGCGTCACGGTGAACGTACCCACGGTGGTGCCCTGGGTGGCGTTCGTGATGGTGATGGTGCCGTCGGCGGTCGTAATCGCGCCGCCGAGAATGCCGGAGAATTTCAATATCCGGCCGCGAGTGGGCACGCGGATATAAGCGGCCACCGGAGACGCGCCGACCGACGGTGTATAAGCCGTCAGATCGACCGTGTTGAAAGTTCGAGAACTGGGTAGAGCCATTCAGGTGTCTCCAAAAAGGGGGCGGCCAAAACGGCCGCCCCTTGAGTTGACGATGATCGGGTTAGCTGACGGTCCGTCTTCCTACGACGTGGTATTGTCGAAGACGCCTCCGCCTGATTTTTCGTTACGGGCGACCAGCGCGTACTCGGCGAGGATCTGGCGGCGTTCGGAATCGCCGGTTTTTGCCAGCGGGATCGAGATCATGTTGCGGCCGTCGAGATAGGCCACCGCCCACTTGTCCATTTCCAGCACCAGCACGTCGCGCGGACGCTGAAAGCGGTTGGCGACCACCTTGAGCTTGCCAAAATCGGATTCGTAGGCATCGACCGACGCCACGATCTTTTTCGACTTGGCCTCCTCGATCGCGGAGGCGCGACCGGTGAAGGTGGAAAACACCTGCTTGTTGAAGGCACCGGTCAAGATGGTGCCGGGCTTGCCGCCGTTGGTCCAGATCGAGGACAGCACGGTCTTCAAACGCGCTTCGGTGAATGCGATCTGGGTGCCGTCGGTTCGGGTGCCGGTGCCGTCCGCGGCCGCGGGATCCGCCGCGCCGCCGGCCGTGCCCTTGGAGGTGTTGGAGACGATCCACGACAGAACGGAGGCTGTCTTGCGCGGGATTATCGTGCTGCCCGCGATTTTGGCCTGATTGGTGCCACACAGGATAGTTTCGAGGTCCCGTTTCAACTCGAGGCCCTTCAGCATCTCCTGATAGGCGAGTTCGTTGTCGCGACCGGCATGGTCCACCGCCTGCTGGGTGCCGGAGACACGCGCCACCTTGTAGGAGATCTGGCACTGGTTGCCCAAGCGAACCGTTGGCGTGGTCGTCGTGGTCGTCGGGTCGTCGCCTTCAAGCTGCGCGTTGGTGTTGTCGGCAGGCGCGAGCGCCTGGGTTTGCCATTCGTGGTTCACGGCGGTCGCCTTTTCCTTTTCGGCGCCGCTCATGAAAGGCGTGTCAACGGGATCGATGCGATAGATCATATCGCTGAGATCTTCGCGATTGCCCACTGCGGAGTAAGTAACGAAGGTAGAGGCCGGTAGAGACATCGATATTTCCTTGTGATGGCCTGCACCGCCACGCAACGCGCAGCCATCGAGCTGCGTCGCATGCGGCACGCGCAGGTGCGCTTTGATTCGGGGTTTTTACGGTCTCGGTTGCACGATGGCGCGAAAGCACAGCTTTCGGTTCGTAGCTTGCGAAACGCATTCGCCGGGCGCCTGCACATCGCGCAGGGTCAGCGTGTAAGAAACGAGATGACATCGAACGCAGCCTAGCGCCGCGGAATGGAATCGGGGTCGAGACTTTTCGCCGGACGCCGACGCATTGGCGCAAAATCTGCGTTCGCAAAGCGTATTACATGGGTGCGGTCGTCTCGAACGGGGGCACGTCATCTACTGTTGCGACGTCACGTCGGAGGAAAAACGGCGGCAAGCTTCCCGCATCGGTTTAACAATTCTTGCGATGTTGAACTTATCCAGCTGATTTGCCCGACGTGTCAACCACTGGCAACGAGTTAAATTTTGCGTGGCCAGTTGACGATGCTATTGCACGCGACGGCCGACGAGCCGCCTCGCCAGCGTGGGGTCCGCGGGCGGCATGGGTTGAAACGGACTCGATGGATCGATACCCGCCACGGAAGCTAGCAAGCCGAGGAGGCCACCAGGCGCATCTTGCGCTGGCGGAGCAGCCGGGCTGCGCGGCGAGGAAGCGGCCCAATCGTTCAAAGCGCGATTGCGGTCAGTCGCAAACAACGCCTCGAACGGAAACGGCACAAGCGGTGGCGATGGCGAACTGGACTCGCCGCTGACGCCCCCAAGCAGCCCGCCTGGCGGCAGCCGGTTCAGATCAAGTGCCTGGAATAATGGAGCTGAGCCTGCGCACCGACGCCGCTCCGCTTTCCGAAGACTGTGTTGGACGGGCCTCGGGGAAATCATCCTCGAAGACATCATTGCGGTTCGAAGCGCCGGCCGCAGCCGCGGCCGCCCGTACAAGCACACTTTTCGGCGCAGTCCTTGTGACGTGCGGCGTACGGCGCGCAGTGCACGAGCGCATCGACCGCAGCCTCCTCCCAGGATATGAAGGGACCGCGGCCGGCCGGCGGAATGGGCTCGTCGGGATGGTGATACTCAAACAAATGCCTAAGCGGATTAAGCGGTGTCCTGTCGCCGTGATAAACTTGTAAGTGCGCGTGGAAATTGCCCGGAGCACCGACGTCGCCCTGCGTACCTCTTTGCTGCCTCGGCTTCACGGGGTCGTCGCGTTTTACTGTCTGCGTTTGAGTGTGGAGTATCTCAACGTCATATCCGGTAAGCTCCCCGCTAACCGGATCCACCTCATGGATGACGATACGACCGAGCAACGGATCGATTTTCCCTACCACCCCATAGACTGGCGACGTTACCCGGCCGTGCCGCAGCACGCCCGGGCCGCGGTTGACATCAAGGCCTCCATGCGGACTCGTGCCCACATTCCGGGGCGACCGAAGTCGCTCGTTATTCCGAGTGAATGACCGTCCTGCGGCGGCTCAAACAGTTCGATAAGCTCTTGTATCACGGGATCAACCGCCATTTTCCTATTTCTCCGTCTTTGTCGCGGCCCGACCTCTGGGCCCGGGTAGCGTCATACGTTTGTTCTAACTAGAGTTATCGCCTGAGGCGTGCTGCAGTCGGATCGCTTGCGATAAGGCTTGCCACTCTCGGCTAATCGCTGCAGGGATAAGCCTTGATTTTTAAACGATGTCGAAAACTCATTTTGAGCGCTGTTCGCATTGATTCACTTTTGCGTAAATCACTTGTCTTCAAGTATGGAACTGAGCAGTGCACCCAACCAAATGTCAGAATATCAAGCTTAATTCTCTCAACCGGGTTGGGCCTGTTTTCGGCAGAGAAAAAGTCAGCCCTACAGGTGTGCGGTTCTGCGTTACTGCGGCACTGGGAATTGACCATATCGCGCCAAGCGGCCCGAATATCGGTCTTTCCCTCCAGGGCGTCGATGAAGGGCGAACATTGCGCCGCCGATGGCGTGTACTCACGGAGTGCTTCCGGATCTCCTGAGGCCGCACGGCTCTCAAGCGTATTGAACCTGCACGATTCCTCCAAATCCTCGAGCTCCAGCTTTCGGTAGTCCTCGATTCCTGGAAGCTCAATGACCGGAAGATGGCCGCCCTCTCTTTCGTACGCTCGCATGCCTGCCGAAACTCGGCCGTGTTCGATTTCAGCCGACCATCTGGACCCAATGCCACGTCCGGAAAAATTACCTTGTAGAAACCGTCGACGAATATGACGTTGATCGTATTCTTAAGTTTTTCCTCGTCATATTTCGCCGGATCGAACTTGGTCTCAAACTGGCATTGGGCTCCGTCTTCCCACGCAATCGTCCTCCCGGCACCGTATGAATTGTTGGAAATCAGCAGCGCCAGGGCAGCCAAGATGATTCTGTCAAAACGTTTCATGGGAGATCAACCCATTACGTGACTTACGCCCCATTTGCGTTGGGTGTACGGTCGATATCCCTCTCGAAATCGCGCCTCGAATTCTTCTTTGAAGAAAATCACTTGCCTGCTCCCTATTCTCCATCGAGACTGCGCAAATTCAAACTCTCGTCCTGACCCGTGCGCTAGGTCGAAGTGTTATCCATTGCGCAAAGAAACCAGCATCCCCCAACTCATCTTAAAGAGATAATGCAAATTTACGCCGTACGCTTCGTATTGAAATGATCGCGATCTACCGCCGCAGCAGGACATCGAAGGGAGACGATAGCCGACGGCTGGAGGACCAGCCATCAAAGCAATCTTCGAAAGAAGCCGGGCGGTCAGGAGAAACCGGATCGTTGGCTCGAACAAACGGTACCGCCGGAGCGCCGGCGTCGAACGCGGATGCTTGCGGCGCGTTGGTGTTCCGCTCCCGCTGACGCCGAATGCGATCCATAATCAAATCAGCCACCGAACTCTGAGTCCTTGGCGAGGTAGGCGGAGTGCTCGGGCTGCTTGGCGCAGTTGAGCTCCATTTCTCCAAAGCACTGCTGCGATCGGACGAAAGCAACGCCTCAAGCGGAAATGGCACAATGGGTACGAGCAGACTCCAACGGTTCTCGAATGTCGATGCGCGATCGGCGTTGTTCTGACTGAATGGCGACGGCCCTACCTTTGCAGTCTGTTCCGTGTATGGCACTGCGGTATCGTAAGCTGACGGATCAATCGTATTGTCTTTGTTGAGTGCGACGCCGATCCTACCTCCCACATTTGTTCGAGTGATGTTTGCTCCACTCTCAATGACCGAATAGTGCAAATGTGGTCCGGTCGTGCGTGCGCCGGTACTACCGACGTGGCCGATGGTATCTCCCGGCCAAACTCGTTGTCCCACCGGCGCCCGAGCGGCTGCCTCATGCATGTGCGCATAGAGGCTATACCACGCGGCATTTTTCACGATGACCGTATTGCCAAGATTATCGTTGAATCCGGAGTAAACCACTTCTCCGGGCGTTGCAGCAGGAATCGGAGTTCCCTCCGGAGCAGAGAAATCCTGCCCTGAGTGAAATTGGGTCTTCCCCGTAAACGGATCTCGCCGATAGCTATACGGGGAGCTTCGACGAAATGGAGGACCGGGATCATAGGGATCGCTCATTTAACAACCTTTGCCAAATCGATCATCATTCCCTGTTCGCAGTAGGACGACCGTCCATCCGGCGGTCGGCATTCTGCCGTTGGCGGGATGTACCAAGTTAGAATCGCCTTCTTTCCCGATGGCGCAACGCGCAACTTGAAATCGGTGCGGCCCGTCGCCGTAACCAGCGTCTCGCGAGCCAAGACGTTGGATCCGCGATCTCGCAGTTCGGCCGCGTACTTGTCATAGATCTGCGTCGAATCATCATTTTCGGCCGGCGTTTGCGCCTTACCCTGGGGAACTATTGTTCCAACTATCCCTCGACCGCCGACCGAGACCGCGGCAACCTTTGATCTCGGCCGATCGCACTTCCAATCCCCAATCCGGCACTTGATAAGAAGACCCGGCCCAGACTCGTCGCTGTCCAATGCCAGGTACAGAAACAACGCCTCGCCGTTGGCGTCAAACCATCCGTCGCGGAAGTACGAACCTTTTGGCAAACTTCCCGAACCAATCTTCCCGCCATTTGCGTCGAAAACTTCGATCGCCGTGAAATAGGCGACGAACAGTTTCGAAGAATCGTCGCTCCACTTGATGTCCCGTAAATTTTCTTTTCCCGAACTATTCACGGGAATGACCGTCAAGTTTCCAGCATCGGCGGTCAGTTGCAGAGGCCTGTCACTCGCAACCTTTTGCAAATCGGGGGAGAACGATGGGCTTGCGCCATTTGTCTCACGCACCTGGTACGAGCCCAGTTGCCGGGCAGCACCACTCGCGATATCGATTTTGGTGATGTATCCCATGCGCGTATCGACGTAGACAAGTTGCTGACCGTCGACGCTGCATTGAAATGGCCACGAAGATGAGACAGCGATCGTCGAAGACTTGACGCTCGCATCGTAGGCTTCAAGCTGGCCGTTCACATTCAGAAGAAACCTGTCCTTTTGCCCGCACCAGCCTTTGAAGGTGCTGTGAGGTAAGACGATGTGAGGAAGCGCTTCTAACGTCGGAACAAACTTGCCTTGAACTAGTGAATTGGTTACCTGCGCATGACAGAAATGTGAGACCAACAAAAGCCCCAACAACGTCACGCTGCACACCAACAACCCTGAACAAAGCGGTCTAGCGAACGAATGGCGGGGCATGGGTATTTCGTTGAGCGGTTCGGGTTGACGTACTTCGTTCTAATATGCACCATTGCGCATAAGAAATTTGGCTGAGACATAGCCAATCAATGCGTGGTTATTGTCCAGAGCGCCAATATAGGAAATTTGATCTGACATTTTTCTTGCCTCACTTTCAAAAAATTTGACGGACGATCAATACATCGTCGCTGTCAAATTCACGGGTAAAAAATTGCAATTTCGTAGAAATTTCCAAAGAGCTGTCGCGCACGCCCTTTTCTACGGAGCACGGCATGAGGCGAGAAATGCCACATTGCCGCCCTCCATTCAGGCAATCGCTTCGAGACCGGCAATACAAACTCTCCGATCGTGTCATAGAACACTTCGAGGACCGCCTCTCCTCCCGTCCCAAAATAATCGCAACGACACTCAAGCCAGTTGGCGTATCGCTTGCGGCGGAGGCGCTACATGGGCGGCAACCGCGACAATAATTATGAAGCACGCCAGCGCGCGACTAAGCAGCTTCCTTGCGACACAACCTCGCCCTGAATTCCTTTTGGACGAAAACACTGCCTTTTCCCCTCAATCCGCATCGACGCCGCGGCATCGATGATCGCGTAAAAGTTGACTTATCTTCGTCTGCGGCCAGCCGGTCACGGTTCGCCTCTAGCTTTGAACTGGCACGCGATTGCATTTTCCAACGCAATCACTCACCGGTCCGCCTTGCGCCTCCAAGCGCCGTAAGCCATGATAGAACAAAGCAGGAACTCGTCAATACTCTATTTGGTTGTGCCCCTCTCTCTTCCGGCCACAACGCCTTCACAAAATCCCAAACCGTTTCCTTCGCTCCGCGGCCTGCGCAAGCTCTTTCAATTCAGCCCGCGCCAGTTTGCCGTTCGCGACGACGCTTGCGAGATGATCGCGCACCTTGCCGACGATGTTGATGGCAAGAAACAGCTTTTCGCGTCCCGCCACATCGTCGATGGTGGTGGCGCGCCAGGCAGACGTGTAGTTCTCTTCGAGCGTGCGAAAGGTTTCGGTCAGGAGTTCATTGTCAAGCAGCTCCTGCGCGCGAACAGCCCTCGCCGTCGCCTGGTCCAGCCGGCTTTCGTCAGACATCGGATCCCTCCGTTTTGTTCGTCGCCTGCGGCGTCTTCGCGTCCTGATGTGCTGCAGCCGTCGCCATGCCAAGCGCGGTCTCGGCGACATCCATCTGATGCTGGGCCTGCGCGTGCTGCATCTTCTGCGCCTCGGTCAAGCTCTTGAGATGCGCGTCGAGCATCGC
>WNGJ01001003.1_pt1 | contig 28016 bp, 29 predicted proteins | sample 5400611 | NCBI WGS metagenome assembly WNGJ01 (sample SAMN13153375, study PRJNA577476) | soil metagenome | isolation source: 40 cm soil or saprolite under Garry oak tree replicate 1 | place: USA:California | collected 2016-06-15
TACCGAGCCAAGCAGACGCAGCGAGGAGAGGTCGTGCTTCGCGGCGTGCTCGGGCCCCCACTTCATGTGCGAGCGGATCGCTGTCGGCGCGGTGTAGAGGATGTCGACCTTGTACCGCTCGACGATCTCCCACCACCGCTCCGGGTTGGGATAGTTCGGCACTCCCTCGTAGATGACGCCGGTCGTGCCGTTGCAGAGCGGGCCGTAGACGATGTAGCTGTGGCCAGTGACCCAGCCGATGTCGGCCGCGCACCAGTAGACCGAATCGGGCTTCACGTCGAAGATGTAGTAGTGGGTTACCGCCACGCCGACGAGGTAGCCGGCAGTGGTATGGACGATTCCCTTCGGCTTCGCGGTCGTTCCGCTCGTGTACAGGAGGTAGAGGAGGTCCTCGGCGTCCATCGGCTCGCAGGGACAGGTCTCGGGGTCTGACCCCTCCTGGCCGGCGAGGTCATGCCACCAATGGTCACGTCCCTCCTGCATCGCCACCTCGCCGCCCGTGCGACGAAGCACCACGGCCCGCTTCACGTTCGGTGAGCGTTCGAGCGCCTCGTCCGCGTTTGCCTTCAGAGACACTTTCTTGCCGGCGCGCCAGCCCTCGTCCTGTGTGATCAGGAGCTCGCAGCCCATGTCGACCATCCGGTCGGAGAGCGAGTCGGCCGAGAAGCCGCCGAAGACGACGGTGTGCGGGGCTCCGAGCCGGGTGCACGCGAGCATCGCTACCGGCAGCTCGGGAATCATGCCCATGTAGATCGCGACGGGTGTCCCCTTCTTCACGCCGAGCTTCTTCAGCGCATTGGCGAGGCGGACGACCTCGCCCTGGAGATCGGCGAAGGTAATCGTCCGGCGCTCATCCTCCGGCTCGCCTTCCCAGTAGTAAGCGACCTGCTCGCCCTGGCCGGCCTCGACGTGACGGTCGACGCAGTTGTGGCAAACGTTGAGCTTGCCCCCGAGGTACCACCTCGCGTACGGCGGCTTCCAGTCGAGCAGCTCGCCGAAGTTCTCGAACCATGAGACCCGCTCCCGGCCCTCCTCCTCCCAGAACTCCTCGAAGCCGCGCTCGTAGATGTCCGCCTTGGCATTGGCCTGCGCTGCGAAGTCAGGAGGAGGCGGGTAGCGGCGCTCCTCGAGGAGGATGGTCTCGATCGCCTGCTGCGAGTCGACCACTAGGGCGCGAGGTCGTACGGAAAGTCCGTCAGAACCTCGGCGCCATCCTCAGTCACGAGAACGATGTCCTCGAGCCGGCAACCGCCGAAACCCGGGCGATACAGGCCCGGCTCGACAGCGACGACGTCGCCTGCGACGAGCTCCGACGTATCCCGGCCCAGCCAGGGTTGCTCGTGCACCTCGAGCCCGACGCCGTGGCCGAGGCTGTGGAAGAACCCCTGCTCGAGCACCTCGCCGGGCTTCTTCGTCAGCTGGGTGGGATAGCCGTGCTCCTGGAAGAGCTCGCACGTCATGCGGTGGAGGTCGCGGCCGATGACGCCGGCCTTGATCGCCTCGACAGCTCGCTCGCGGGCTTGGCTGCACAGACGGTGATATTCGGCGAGCTCGTCCGAGGGCGTGCCGACGACGAACGTCCGGGTCATGTCCGCATAGCAGCCGGACTCGCGGTCGCGGGGGAAGAGGTCGAGGACGACCGGCTCCCCCGGCGCGATCGGGCCGGAGCCCATCTCGTGGCCGATCGCGGTCTGGGCGCCGTGCGAGACGATGAACTCCTCCGCAGCGACGCCGTGCTCGCTGAATGCGCGCTCGACCTCGATCTTGATTCGCTCGCAGGTGAGCGGCTCGCCGTCGAGCGTCAGCCTCCCGTTCGAGGCCTCGGCGCGGCGGAGCATTTCTCTGGCCGCACCCATGCCGGCCTCCGCCCCCTTCTGAGCGCGCCGGATCCCCTCGAGCTCCGCCTCGTTCTTGACGCGGCGGCGCTGCAGGAAGAGGTCGAGGTCCGCCTTCACCTCGATCCCGTGCTCGCGCAGGTGATCGGCGTAGGCAAGCGGGAAGGTCGCCGGAACGACGGCGCTCTCGATCCCGAACTTCTGTGCCGCCCGCGTCACGAGCTCGAGGTCGATCTCCTCGCGCGGAATCCCTTGTGCGTAGAGCTCGTCGATCCCGAACTCCTCGAGCGGGTGGATCTCGTACCCCGCGGGGATCCGCTCCATCTCGAGCGAACTGACGACGACGTGGCGCTTGCCGTCGCGCTCCGCGTAGAGGAACGGGTCGGGAACCGCGACGGGGACCTCGTGGCGGATCTCCGGTGAGCGGATCGAGTCGGCGTAAATCAAGACGTCCGGCAAGGCGGCGCAATGCTACCTGGCCGTACGTAGACTCAAACGATGGACGATGTCCTCGAGCGAGCCCAGCAACTCGTCGAGGAATACGAGCGCGAGCTGAAGCGCACGCTGCCCGCCGACGTGGAGATCTACGACGCGCATGTCCACCTCGGCGACGACATCGACGGCTTCCGCGGGGACTACGGGGAGCTCGAGCTCGTCATGGACCGCTTCGGGATCTCCCGGGCGAACGTGTTCTGCATGGACGAGCGGGACCGCCACCCCGCGTTCCGGGCCGCGAACGATCGCACGCTCGCCTATGCGGAACGCTCCGGCGGAAAGCTAATCCCGTTCGTCCGGCTCGATCTCTCCGAGAGCCCGATCGAGGAAGCGGTTCGGTGCCTCGACCTCGGCGCTCGCGGGATCAAGCTCCATCCCCGCGCGCAGGGATTCCTCCTGAACGACGAGCGCCTTGCGCCGGTGTTCGAGCTCGCCGCCGAGCGCAGGGTTCCGATTCTGATCCACGGCGGACGTGGCCTGCCTCCGATAGCCGACAACCTCGACCGGCTCGTGACGGCGAACCCCGGCGCGCAGCTGATCATCGCTCACGGCGGGATCGCCGACCTCGCTGCGCTGGCGGAGCGTTTCGCCGGCAGGGCCGGTGTCTTCTTCGATACCTCGGTCTGGAGCCCGATCGACCTGCTGAGTGTCTTCCGGCTGATCTCGCCGGAGCAGGCGCTCTACGCGTCGGATTACCCCTACGGCCAGCAGCCGAGCTCGCTCCTGATCGCGCTGCGCACCGCGATCGCCTCCGGATTCGATGAGGATGACCTGCGCAACATGCTGGCCGGAAGCGCAAACCGGATCGTTGCAGGCGAGCCGCCGCTCGAACCGAGCGCCGCCAAAGGCGGCGAGACGTTCTCGCAGCCGCTCACCTTCGCGCGCATCCACCAGTACCTGTCGATGGCGACGCCGCTCCTCTGGATGCGGCAGCCGGACACGATCGGGGTGCTGGGGCTCGCGCTCAACGCCTGCTCCGAGCGAGACGGGCACCAGGAGGAGCGCGACCGGATCAAGGAGCTGGTCTCGAGCGCCCGCGACGTGTGGCGCACGCTGCCGGGGATCGAGGACGAGCAGGAGCGGCGCGCCGTCGGCCGGACGACCTTCCGGCTCGTCCACCTGGCCGACATCATCGCGGTGACCTCGAATGCTTGAGCTTCGAATCAACGGCGGCGTGCACAGCGTCGACGCTCCAGTCGGGCGCTCCCTTGCCGAGGTGCTCCGGAACGACCTCGGACTGACCGGAACGAAGATCGCCTGCGGTGAGGGTCATTGCGGCGCGTGCACGGTGCAGCTCGACGGCGTGCCCGTGCTCTCGTGCATCACGCTCGTGCACACGGTCGGCGAGGGCGAGGTGACGACGATCGAGGGTCTGCGCGAGCATCCGCTCGTGGATGCCTTCGTCCGCGCCGACGCGCTCCAGTGCGGCTTCTGCACTCCAGGGCAGATCGTCTCCGCAGCCGCGCTCGTGGAGTCGAACCCAAGCCCGTCGAGCGATGAGATCCGGCACGCGATGGCCGGGAACCTCTGCCGTTGCGGCGCGTACCCGAGGATCGAGGAGGCGGTGGCGAATTGGCAAGGCTGATCCGGACCGAGAAGGAAGTCGAGGGCCAGTACAGCGAGCAGTGGATCGTCGTCGAGGAGGACGCGCTCGACCAGTGGCCCGCGGGACCCCGCGAGACGGTGGGGCAGCCGGCCACGCGGATCGACGGGCACGAGCGCGCAACCGGGAAGGCGCTGTACACAGCCGACCTCGTCTTCCCGGGCCTCCTACAGGCGGCCGTGCTGCGAAGCCCTCACGCGCGGGCGCGCGTGAAGCGGCTCGACCTCGCGGGCGCCGCGGAAGCTCCAGGCGTACGCGCGGCGGTCGGGCCCGACGACACCGACGTCCTCACCCGCGAGCCTTCGTACCAGGGCGCGCCGGTGGCGGCGGTCGCGGCTGACAGCTTCGCCGAGGCTCGCGCGGCGCTCGCAGAGATCAAGGTGGAGTGGGAACAGCTCGATGCGCTCATCGATCCTGAGGAAGCTGTGCGCCGGAACCAGCTCCACGACTCGGCGCGGCGCTACGAGCGTGGCGACGTCGAGCGCGCAATCGCCGAAGCCGACGTCGTCGTCGAAGGCGAGTACCGGACGCAGACCGTCCTCCACAATGCGATGGAGACCCACCAGTCGATCTGCCGCTGGCTCGGCGACACGCTCGAGGTCTACACCTCCACGCAGTACATCTGGGGCGTCCGCGACTCGGTGGCCTCGAAGCTGGGACTCTCGCCGGACAAGGTGCGGGTCGTCTGCGAGTTCATGGGCGGTGGTTTCGGCGCGAAGAACAGCCCCGGCGACTACACGTTTATTGCCGAAGCGCTGTCGCGAAAGAGCGGAAGGCCGGTCCGCTGCGCGCTGACCCGGCGGGAGGAGAACCTGGCCTCGGGGAACCGCAACGCGACCGTTCAGCGCCTGCGGATCGGGGCCCGCACCGACGGCACGCTGACCGCGCTCGGCGGAGAGTTCGTGAACGCGATCGGCTGGACAGGCTTCAACGGCCCCACCTACGGGCCGATGGAGATGCTCTACGGCTGCGACAACGTTCGCACGGTCACCTGGGGCGCGAAGCTGAACACCCCGCCGAACGCGGCTTTCCGCGCGCCGGGCTTCGTGGAAGGGACGTTCGCGCTCGAGTGCGCCCTGGACGAGCTCGCGGCGCGCCTGGAGATGGATCCGCTCGAGCTGCGGCGGCAGAACCATGCCGACTCCGACCTCGTCGACGGACGCCCGTTCTCGTCGAAAAACCTGCTCGAATGCTACGCGCGGGCAGAGCCCCACTGGGCACGGCGCGACGAGGTGCGAGCGCGGTCGAAGGGCTCGTGGAAGCACGGCGTGGGCCTCGCCAGCCAGATCTGGTACGGCGGCGGTGGCCCGCCCTCGTACGCGTGGGTCCGGCTCGGCTCGGACGGCCGGGCGACGGTGATCACTGCGATGCAGGACATCGGCACGGGCACGAGGGGCGCGATGGCGCAGATCGCCGCCGAAGAACTCGGCCTGCCCCTCGACCGGGTCGAGGTCTCGCTCGGGGACTCCGCCCGCGGCCCGTTCGCATCGATCTCGGCCGGCTCGTCGACCACGCCGTCGATGGGCCCCGCAGTCCGTGCCGCCGCGGCCGACGCGGGCAGGCAGATCATCGAGATCGCAGCTCAGCGCTACCACCTCGAGGAACGCGTGCTCTCGCTCGAAGGCGGCCACGTCGTTTCCGCCGACGGCGGCTCCTGGCCGCTCGAGGAGGTGACCGGGCTGCTCGAGGACGCGCAGATTCTCGGCAAGGGGGCGCGCGGGCCGAACCCGGCCGGGATGCGGGTGCTGACCTTCGGCGTCCAAGTCGCGGAGGTGGCAGTCGACGTCGAGACCGGCGAGGTCCGAGTCGACCGCATCGCTGCGATCCACGACGTCGGACGCGTGATCAACCCTCTGGGCGCGCGCAGCCAGGTTGAAGGCGGAATCATCCAGGGCCTGGGGCATACGCTCAGCGAGGAGCGCCTGCTCGATCCGGCGACCGGGACGATCCTCACGCAGACTCTCGACGCCTACAGGCTGCCCACGATCGCCGACGTCCCGGAGATCGTGTGCGAGCTGCTGGACATCCCGGACGAGCACCTGACGAACCTGGGCTCCAAAGGGCTCGGCGAGCCGCCGATCGTTCCGACCGCCGCAGCGATCGCAAACGCGATCCGCGATGCAACGGGCGCGGAGCTCCATTCGCTGCCGATCACGCGCGACGTGATGCTGCGGGCGCTTCGCGAGGCGCGCGAGCGGGAGAAGGTTGCAGCTCCAACGGCCTGAGAGCGCGGCGGAGGCGGCAGCCTCGCTCGGGAATGGCTCGGTCGCACTCGCGGGCGGGACGGATCTCGTGCCGCTTCTGCGGGACGGCATCGTGCAGGCCGAGACGCTCGTCCGCTTGCGTGACGTTGTTCCGAGGGGGATCCAGGGCACGAAGATCGGTGCCGGGACGACGCTGGGGGAGCTCGAGACCGACCTGCAAATCCCGCAGGCGCTCCGGGAAGCTTGCTCGCTGTCGGCGTCGCCGCAGCTCCGAGCGATGGGAACGATCGGCGGGAATCTGCTCCAAGCGACGCGGTGCTGGTACTGGCGCCTCAAGTTTCCGTGCTACCTGCATGGAGGCGACACTTGCCACGCGCGCGAGGGCGTTCACCGCGAGCATGCGATCTTCGGCAACGAGCGCTGTGCATCGGCGCATCCGTCAGATCCGGCGGCGGCACTGCTTGCGCTCGGCGCGAGCGTCCGGACCGACCGGCGGGAAGTGCCGCTCGCCTCGCTGTACCGCTTGCCGACCGACGACGACCGCGACGTGACCGCGCTCGAGCCCGGCGAGCTGATCCTGGAGCTCGACGTGCCGCAGCCCGAGGCGAGCACGTACCTGAAAGCGATGGACCGGCGGCGCTGGTCCTTCGCCCTTGTCGGGGTCGCAGCGGCGCGGTTCGGCTCTGACGTGCGGTTCGGCCTCGCCGGAGTCGCGCCGATTCCGTGGGCTCTGGACTCACCGGAGGCGCTCGACCAGGCGACGCCTCTCTCGGGCACGGCGTACAAGGTCGAGCTCGCGCGGGCTCTGATCCGCCGGGCGCTCGCGGCAGTCGCACCGGCCTGACCAGAACGGCCCTGGTCCTTCCCGCGTTACGCAGAGACCTCCCACCCGCGACAAAATTTGCGCGCGTGGGTGACCGAAATGTGAAGAATCTGCGTCGTGATCGCTGCGGTCGTTCTCGCGGCGGGAGCCGCGACACGGTTCGGCTCGCCCAAGCAGCGCCTGCTGCTGGAGCCGGTGCTCGAGCGCCTGCGCGCGAGCCCGGTTGACGACGTCGTCGTCGTCCTTGGAGCCCACCAAGTCGAATCGAGCGTCCGCACCGTGGACTGCGAGAACTGGGAGCGCGGGCCGGGGGCCTCACTCCGCAGCGGGCTGAGGGCGCTTCCGGCGGAGGCGGAGGCGGCGGTCGTCGTCCTCGCCGACGGGCCCAAGCTCGATCCGCGGGCGGTCGAGCGACTGGTCGCCGCCTGGCGCGACGGAGCAGGGCCCATGCTTGCCGCGAGCTACGACGGAAATCGCAGCCATCCCGTGCTGCTCGCGCGCGAGGCCTGGCCGCTCGTCCCGGACGAGGGCGCGCGCACTCTTGAGGTTAGGCTTGTTCCCTGCAGCGACCTCGACCCTCCAGGCGACGTCGATTCTGCCGATGATCTGCCCAGCGAGCTGAAATTACGGCCCGCAGAATCCGGACGCGAGCAATGGAACTAGCCCCCCACCTCGAGCAAGCCGCCGACCTCTCGCCCCTTGCAGCGGCGCGGGTTCAGCGCAAGCTGACGGTCGAGAAGGCGGCAAAGCGCGCCGGCCTGACCGCCGAGCAGCTCGAATGGCTCGAGGAGGGTCGGGTCTACCGCTTCCCCTCGACGGACGACGCGCTGATGGCGCTGCTCGTGTACGCGACCGCGCTCGGGATCGATAACGCCGAGGCTCGCCGGCTCGCCGGTCTCTCCGTCCCGCTGCGAGTCCGCTATCCGCTCGGTCGCGTTCTCGGAGTCGTCGCTGTCGCGATCTTGTTCGCGATCGTGCTCGCAACGCTCGTGCCGGGGCTCGACGTCGGGAGCTCGGCGAAGAAGCCGGCGGCTGTGACGGCCCCGCTCGTTCCACCGTGGCGGGTCTCGGTCGACGTCCTGAACGGCAGCGGCGGCATGGCCTGCACGCGCCGCCTCGCCGACAGGATCGGGGCGCTCGGTTACCGGATTCAGCACGTCGCCCACGCAAAACGGTTGGACTACCGCCAGACGGCCGTCTACTTCGAGCCGCGGGGCGATCGCATCGCCGACCGACTCGCGGGGGCCCTGCGCGTGTCTTCGAAACCCCTTCCCGGCGGAGCCAACCCTCGACGGCTCGTCGTCATCGTCGGGCCCGACTGCTCGTAGCGCCTAGAGCAGCGGCGTCCGCAGGGCCGCGAGGCGCTGCTTCAACTCGGGCGCCATCACCTCGTCGGCGGCCTGCCGGACGAACCGGCGCAGCGCCTCCTCGAAGCGGTAGCGCTTGCGACAATAGTCACAGCCGTCCAGGTGCTCCTCCGCCTCGGCCCGCTCCGCGTCTGTGAGCTCGCGGTCGAGGTAGGGCTGCAGAACCTCTTCACACCACGCACACGGGTCTTCGACTCTCATCCTGCTCCCACCGCCCGATCGGCAAGCTCGCGTTTCAGGATACGCCGACCGCGGTGCAAGCGCGACATCACTGTTCCGACTGGGATGTCCAGAATCTGCGCCGCGTCCTGGTAGCTGAAGTCACCGATGTCGACGAGCACGATCGCGTCGCGGAAGTCGTGCGGAACTGCCGAGAGCGCGGAGACGGCGTCATCCTGCGAAAGTCGGTCGACGACGCGTTCCTCGTCGGGGTTCGACTCCCTGGTCGACTCCTCGAGCCTGTTGTAGAGGAAGTAGTCGCCTTCCTCGAGCGGTTGGCTGTCCGGCGTCCGCTGGGCCCGCCGGCCGCGATCGATGTTCAGGTTCGTGAGGATGCGCAGGAGCCACGCGCGGAGATTCGTCCCGGGCTGAAACGAGCGCCAGCTGCGAAACGCGCGCGCGTACGTCTCCTGCATCAGGTCCTCCGCCTCTTCGCGGGACGAGACGAGGCGCCGAGCAACCCGGTAGACCTGATCTGAAAGTGCAAGGGCGTCCTCCTCGAACCGAACGCGATCGCGGGCATCTTCCGCGAGCCTGCGTCCTTCTTCTGGGGTGACCCCGCTCATCGCGGCCACCCTAGCAATGGCTCTTTCAAAGCTGCAACGAGGTTGCTGGGCCCCGCATTCCCGTTTTCTCTCGGGCTGATCGGGTAGACCCCACCTGTCGTCAAGGAGGAGCAATGGAAGGCTTCGAAGTCGTTACGAGTGAAGAACACAAGCTCGGCCAGGTCGTGGGAGCCGAAGGCGACTACCTGATCGTCGAGCATGGAACGCTGCGCAAGACCCGCCACGCGATCCCCAAGACGTTCACGCACACAGACGAGGGCGAAGGAATCGTCCGCGTCACGGTCCCGAAGGAGATCGTCGAGTCGTCACCGAAGATCGAGAACGGCTCCATCGACGAGCAAGCCGTTGCCGAGCACTACGGCCTCGCCTCGGCTGCCGACGCACCCGGCACCGAGGGCTACGGCGAGACCGTGCCGGACGACCCGGCCCGAAGGGCCGAACAGCAGGAGCCTCGCACCGGCGTGACCACGGCGACAGAGGAACGGGTTGAGATCCGAGAGCGGATGGAGCAGTCGGGCGACGCGGAAATTCCGTCCTCCCCGGGACTGCTCGGCGACCGGTCGAAGAGCTAGGCGGGCTCGAGCTCGCGGAAGCCCGCGCGTCCGAGCGCCTCGAGCAGCCGCTCGCGGTCGGTGCGCGTCTCGTCCCAGGAAAGCGTGACCTCGCCGAGCAGGTTGGCGTTCGCGTACTCGAGCCCCTCGTGCCCCTGCAAAGCCGCGGCGAGCCGGTGCACGCAGCGCTCGCAGCGTACGCCGCTGACCTGGATCGTCTCGGAGCGAACGGCCATCTAGCCCGATCGTACCGTCCTTCGGGCCAGGTCGGCACAGACCGCCCGCAGGCCCTCCGCGCGGCCGATTTCAAGCTGGCGCTCCCCCTCGCAGGTCGCCGGGACGAGCCTGCCGAGCACCTCGGTCGTCCCGAGCTCCTGCGCCGCGGGCCCGACCAGCGTGAGTAGCTCCTCGCAGAGCTTAGGCACGGAGACGAGCCGGTCGCCATCCGGGTGGATGAGCTCGGCTCTTGGCCCGAAGCGGAGCGCGGCCCAACGATTCTGGACATAGTCGCCGCGTTGGGCGGGTTCCACTTCGGGCTGCTCCCGCTCGAGGAGGGCCCGGCTGAGCGCCTGCAGGAGCGCCGCGAAAGCGGCCGTCTTCTCCAGCTCAGTCGGCTGGTCCGGCATCCGGATCTCCAGCGTGCCGAGGTTCGGGTGGGGACGAATGTCCCACCAGAAGCGGGTGTACCCGTCCGCAACGCCGAGGGCTACAAGCCGCTCGATCCAAGCTTCCCACGCCTGGTAGGAGCCGAAGGCGGGCGGCGCGCCGCTGCGCGGGAGCTGGGCGAGGACCTCGGCGCGGTTCGAGGCGAGCCCGGTCTCGACGCCGGCGAGGTAAGGCGAGTTCGCCGAGAGTGCGAGCACGAGCGGAAGCCAGGGCAGCACACCCTCGAGCGCTTGGTAGCACGCGTCAGCGCTCTCCATCCCGATGTGGACATGCAGCCCACTCACGCCCTGGCGGCGCGCCGATGGCCCCGCGTACTCGACAAACTCGACGTACCGCTGCTCCTTGACGATCTTCTGCTCCTCGGGCGGCGAGAAGGGATGGGTCCCGGTTCCCGCCATCCGCAGCCCGTGCCGCCCGGCAATCTCGCCTGCCGAGGCCCGCAACGTGGCCAGAGCGTCGACCGCCTCGTCAACCGTCGCGCACGTGTTCGTCGCGAGCTCGACCACCGAAGCGAACAACTCGGTCTTGAGCACGCCGGGAAGCCCCGTGTCATCCGTCTCCCGCACGAGCACGTCAACGGAAGGCGAGAGCGCGAGCGTCTCCGCGTCGAGAATCATCAACTCCTCCTCGATACCAACGGTGAAGGGAGAGCTTCCGCCAAAGGCTTGCTCGATCATCGACCGAAGGGAACCACAATCAGAAGGCCCTGGGTGCGCTGCGCCAAGCCGCCGGAGGCGGGCTCAGCCCGCCGGGAGGCCCACTACGGCGAAAAAACATCGGTGAAGACAGCCGCTGGACGGCTCCTGCAACGTCGCAACCGCGCCTCCGCCGGGAGGGGGCCCGTGGGGGACCAAGGGTTCCCCCACGTTTAAGCAGGGGGGTTCACCCGCGATTTAACCGGAGGCCCCGGGCAGGCATTCGGGGCCTCCGGCTCACGCTCCCGGCCAGCCGTGCTGGCGAACGGCCTAACGCCGGGAACCGGCCCCAGGGGGTTCGGGGCGCGCCTGGACGGTCAGCCTTGTGGGGACGATGGCTGCCGTCCGAGCTTTGCGTTGATGGTCAACTTGGAATTACCGCGATAGATCTGCAGGCTGAGGGTGTCGCCTGGTCGCTTGGCTGCGATCACGTCGCGAAGCCGATCGAGCGTCGGGACGCGCACGTCGTCTGCCTTGACGATCAGGTCGCCGCCGATCATGTAGCTCTCGCCGGCCTGGGTTACCTGGGTCGTTCCCGCCTTCAGGCCCGCCTGCGCAGCGGCGCCGTTCGGCTCGACCTCGCTGATGAGCAGCCCGTGCTGGGCCGGAAGGTGCAAGAGCTTCGCCAGCGCCGGCGTGATCGCGCTGGCCTTGATCCCGAGGTACGCGTGCTCGACCTTGCCGCTCTTGATCAGCTGCGCAGCGACGGTGCGCACGGTGTTGATCGGGATCGCGAACCCGATTCCGATGTTCCCTTGAGACGAGTTCTCGGTCTGGATCTGAGCGTTGACGCCGATCACCCGGCCCTGCGTGTTCAAGAGCGGTCCGCCGGAGTTGCCGTGGTTGATCGCGGCGTCCGTCTGGATCACGTGGTCGATCGAGAACGAGTTCGGTGCCTGGATCGCACGCTGGAGCGCGCTGACGATCCCGAGCGTGACTGAGCGGTCGAGGCCAAGAGGATTGCCGATCGCGACGACCGAGTCGCCGACCTGCACGTTGTCCGAGTTCCCGAGCTGGAGCGGCGTCAGCGCACGGGCGCGTACGTTGACCTGGAGCACGGCGATGTCCGTGGAGGGATCGGCCCCGATCACGCGGGCCTTCATGCTCTCGTTGTTCGAGAAGCTGACTTCGACGGAGCGGGCACCCGCGACCACGTGGTAGTTCGTGACGATGTGACCCGCCTTGTCGATCACGAAGCCCGAGCCGAGTGCGCTCTGAGTTTGCTGCTGGGGAAGCCCGAAGAAGGGATCCTGCGTGCGGACGACGCTCGTTGAGGTCACCTGCACGACGCCCGGCGCGCTGCGTCGGAAGATCTCGTGAATCGTGAGCGGTTTGCCCGTTTGCGGGAACGCGACGGGGCTCGCGGTGCCTGCGGCGGACTGGTCGGCAAGCTCTCGGACGATGGTTCGCCCGCCGAAGCCACCGAAGATCGCGACGCCGCCGAGCGCGAAGCCGGCGCCGAGCGCAGCAGCGGCCACGAGCCCGGCGGCAGCGATCAGGATGCGTGGACGCTCCCCCACCCGCCTCCTTATATCGCTCGCGTCTTAAGCCACGGTTCAAGGTCGTTAAGGGTTCGTTCACGCTCTGTTAAGCAATGTTGCGCATGGCGCGGACCGCGCTTCAGCGCAGCCGCTGCCAGGTCAGCGAAAAGACAGGCAGGCCCTTGGTTACTTGCCGTCGGTCGCTCCCGTCGATTTTCATCACGAAGACGTCGCCGGAGTCGGATCCCGAGGTGTTGGAGAGGTAGGCGATCCTCTTGCCGTCCGACGACCACGCCGGGGACTCCTGGTCGGCCGCCGAAGGCGCAAGGTCACGCAGCCCGCTCCCGTCTGGCTTCACGATCTCGATCTGGCCGTTGCCCGGCAGGCCCTCTTCGAACGTAATCGGCCCGTTCTTTGCCGCTTTCATGCTGGACGAGCCCAATTCACAGGCGGTGAGCAGCAGGGCGAGCAGGGCCGCAAAGGCGATACGGCTGATTGGCCACGGACGCTACGACGACGCCGAGCGCTGGTCAATTCCGAGAGTGCGTAACCGGAGATGGGCTTCTTGCGTTGTTCGAACGTGCCCAGCCGGTTAGGCGATAACCGACGAAAGGGGGTTGCAGTGTCGATCCTTTGGATCATCCTGATCGTCATCCTCGTCCTGGCGCTGCTCGGGCTTTTCTCCCGCGGCCGCTGGTAGGACTGATTCGGTTTCGGTCTAGGCCGCCCGGCCCTTGTCGGGCGGCCTCCGAATCGGCAGGGTTGGTCATGTGGATCACACGGCGACTGCGGAGCTGCTCGACCGCGCCGACAAGGCGCTAGCCCTTCCCCGCCTGGGCGGAATGGCCCGGGCCGACGGGGTGATCATCGTCAGCGAGCGTTTCTGGGCGTTCGCACGCCGTGACGGGACCGTCCACGAGGGCAGGATGCGCCAGCCCCCCGCCGTCTTCCGCGTCCTGCCGCTTGTTCGCGGGCTCGTTCGGCTCGGCGCCTCGCTCTCGCCGCTCTTCCGCCGGACCGGGGTCGCACGCGGGCGTGAACGTTTCTTGCTTGCGGTGGCCGTGCTCGCGCCGTTTCTGTTCTTCGTCCTTCCGCACGGAGTCTCGCTCGTGGCGGCCTATGCGGTCACGATCGGCTTGCTCTGCTGGGTGCTCAGGGGGCGAACGCTCTTCCTGCACGGGGCTGAGCACCGCGCGATCGCGGCCGCGGAGGAGCGCCGCCTCGCCCGCACATGGACAGGCGAAGTACGGCCGTCGAGGTTCTCACCGCGCTGCGGGACGAACTTCGCCGCGCTCGTGCTGCCGGTCGCCCTCGGCGCCGATCGAGTCTGGCCGTTGCCCGGCGCGTTCTACACGCCGATCGCCGTCACGCTCGTCTCGCTCGCGCTGACGATGGAGCTCTGGCAGCTCGTTCAGGCCTCGAGCCACCGCGTGGCTCGCGCTCTCCTCTTGCCCGGACTTGCACTACAGCGCCTGACGACCCGCGAGCCGAGGCTCGAGGAAACACAACTCGCGCTCACCGCCGTCGCGGCAGTGCTTCGACGCGAGCACGCAGCCTAGGAGGGTTTGGCGGAATGCCGCTCGTCGTCCGGGCGCGATGCTCGTTCCGAGGCAAGGACGCAGGGAGTGTCGATAGCTCTAGCTATCGGCGCGACTGTGTAACGAGGGCGGAGCCGGTGGCGGCCAGCGTGGCCCGAGGGCACAGACTGCGTTTCGTCAAGCCCTCCTGGAGCTCTTCCGCAAAGATAGGCGCATGCGCGAGCCAATCAAGGTGGCCTGCGTTCAGGCCGAGCCGGTCGCCTTCGAGCGCGAGGCGACGATCGAGCGGCTGGCTGAGCTCGTAGCCGAGGCGGGCTCGAGCGGCGCGCAGCTGGCCGTCTTTCCCGAGGCCTTCATCCCCGTCTATCCCTCGAACCGCTGGGTCCGCTTCCTCGCCGGTGGCGTGGATGCCCGCTCGACGTACGCACGCCTGGCCCGCGAGTCGATCGAGATCCCGAGCCCGGCCTCCGATCGTCTTGGCGAGATCGCCCGCGAGCACGGGATGTGGCTCGCCGTCGGCGCGAACGAGCTCGACGGCGGGACGATCTACAACGCACTTCTGCTCTACGGCCCTGACGGCGCCCTCGCCCTTCACCACCGCAAGCTCGTGCCGACCAACCACGAGCGGCTTGTCTGGGGCCTCGGCAGCGCGGAGGGCCTCGGCGCGATCGAGACCGATCTCGGCCGGATCGGGGGCCTCATCTGCTGGGAGAACATGATGCCCCTGGCCCGGTTTGCCCTCTACGAGTCCGGGATCGAGATCTACGTCGCGCCGACCGCGGAGGACAGTGAGGCCTGGCACGACTCGATGCGGCACATCGCCCGCGAATCGCGCTCGTTCCTCATCAGCTGTTGCGTCTTCCAGCGCGCGTCGAGCCATCCGGACGACGTGCCGCTCGCAGAGGGCGACGAGCTGGTCGGTCGCGGCGGCTCGGCGATCCTCGGACCAGACGGCTCGTACCTCGCCGGGCCGCTGTGGGACGAAGAGGGCATCCTGTACGCCGAGCTCGACCCGATGCGCCTGCACGAGGAGCGGCAACGCTTCGACGCGGCCGGGCACTACCACCGGCCCGACGTCCTCAGCCTTCGCGTGCGCCGGCGCTAGCCGCTGCCTGCATTTACCACGACAACCGGTTCGGGTTTCTGCTTGCATCGCGCTGGAGAGGAGGACGTCGCGTGGCGCTCGGAAAGTTGATCGCTCGCTGGCCGGTCCTGCGCCAGGCGGGAGGCGACCCGCTTGCCCTCGGAAAGGCCGTTCGTTCCCCGCGCAGCGAGCAACTGCGACCGCGCACCGCCGAGGCAGAGCACGTCGTCAAGTCGATCTGCCCCTACTGCGCGGTCGGCTGCGGACAGCTCGTCTACATCCGTGACGGCAAGGTCGACCAGATCGAGGGCGATCCCGACAGCCCCATCTCGCGTGGGCGTCTCTGCCCCAAAGGCGCGGCCTCGAAGAGCCTCGTGACGAACCCCCTGCGGCTGGAGCGCGTCAAGTACCGCCGCCCCTACGCCACCGAGTGGGAGGAGCTCGAGCTCGACGAGGCGATGGAGATGATCGCCGACCGCGTGATCGAGACGCGCCGGGCGACCTGGGAGCACGCCGACGACCAGGGCCGCATGCTCAACCGGACGATGGGGATCGCGATGCTCGGCGGCGCGACCCTCGACAACGAGGAGAACTACCTGATCAAGAAGCTGGCCCTGGGTCTCGGCGTCGTCCAGGTCGAGAACCAGGCCCGCATATGACACAGCTCCACGGTCCCCGGTCTGGGGACCTCGTTCGGACGAGGCGGCGCGACGGATTTCCAGCAGGACCTGGCCAACTCCGACTGCATTCTGATCATGGGCTCGAACATGGCCGAGAACCACCCGGTCGGCTTCCAGTGGGTGATCGAGGCCAAGCTCAAGGGCGCGAAGGTGATTCACGTCGATCCGCGCTTCACGCGCACGAGCGCGATGGCCACGCAGTTCGTCCCGATCCGGGCCGGTAGCGACATCGCCTTCCTGGGCGGCGTCGTCAACTACATCCTGGAGAACGAACGCTGGTTCGACGAGTACGTCAAGCACTACACGAACGCGCCGGTGATCATCGACGAGCGCTTCCGCGACACCGAGGACCTCGACGGCCTCTTCTCGGGGTTCGATCCGGACAAGCGGGTCTACGACACGTCCACCTGGCACTACGCCGGGATGGAGATCCAGGAGACGGCGGGTGAGCGCTCGAAGGGCGGGACGAAGGGCGAGCAGTCGGGACACGGCGCGCAGTCGGGCCAGCTCGTCCACGGCGAGCCACCCGAAGAAGATCCCACGCTCAAGCACCCGCGCTGTGTCTTCCAGCTGCTGAAGAAGCACTTCAAGCGCTACACGCCGGAGCTGGTGGCGCGGATCTGCGGCTGCACCGAGGCCGAGTTCCTCGAGGTCGCCGAATCGCTCTGCGCCAACTCAGGCCGCGAGCGCACCTCGGCGGTCGTCTACTCGGTTGGCTGGACGCAGCACACGGTCGGCGTGCAGTACATCCGCACCGCCGCGATCATCCAGCTCCTGCTCGGGAACATGGGTCGGCCCGGCGGCGGGATCGTGGCGTTGCGCGGTCACGCGTCGATCCAGGGCTCGACCGACATGGCGACGCTCTACAACGTCCTGCCCGGCTACATGCCGATGCCGCACGCGGAGATCGACACCGACCTCCGTGCGTACCTCGAGAACCACTCCGGGTCGACCGGCTGGTGGGGCCACTTCGACGCCTTCTTCATCAGCCAGCTCAAGGCGTTCTGGGGCGAGCACGCGACGAAGGAGAACGACTTCTGCTTCGACTACGTGCCGAAGACCAACGCCGATCACTCGACCTACCAGACGGCTTTCGACATGCTCGAGGGCAAGGTCAAGGGCTTCTTCCTCTTCGGCGAGAATCCCGGTGTCGGCTCGGCGCACGGGAAGTTGCAACGTCTCGCGCTGGCGAAGCTCGACTGGCTCGTCGTCAAGGACCTGTACGAGATCGAGAGCGCCGCGTTCTGGAAAGACGCGCCCGAGCTCGAGACCGGGGAGCTCGGGACCGCGAAGATCGGCACGGAGGTGTTCTTGCTCCCTGCGGCCGCGCACGTCGAGAAGGACGGCGCGTTCACGAACACCCAGCGGCTCCTGCAATGGCACTTCAAGGCACTGGAGCCGGAAGGCGACCGCCGCTCCGATCTCGCGTTCGTCTACCACCTGGGGCGCAAGCTGCGCGAGAAGCTCGCCGGCTCGAAGGATCCCCGCGACCGGCCGCTGCTCGAGCTCGCGTGGCAGTACGCGACGAGCGGGCCCTACCACGATCCGAGCGCCGACCAGGTGCTCCGCGAGATCAACGGCGTCGGCCCCGACGGAACGGCGATGGGCACCTACGCCGACCTGAAGAACGACGGCTCGACCGCCTCGGGCTGCTGGCTCTACTGCGGCTCCTATGCCGACGAGGAGAACAAGCCCGCGCGCAAGAAACCGGGGCAGGAGCAGAACTGGGTCGCCCCGGACTGGGGCTGGGCCTGGCCGCTGAATCGCCGGATCCTCTACAACCGCGCCTCCGCCGACCCGAAGGGGAAACCCTGGTCCGAGCGCAAGCGCCTGGTCTGGTGGGACGGCAGGAAGAAGAAGTGGGTCGGCGAGGACAACCCTGACTTCCAGGAGGACAAGCCGCCCGACTACGTCCCGCCCGACGGAGCCAGGGCGGAGGACGCGATCGCCGGCGACCACCCCTTCATCCTCCAGTCGGACGGGCGTGGCTGGCTCTACGCGGCGGTCGGTCTCATGGACGGCCCGCTGCCGACGCACTACGAGCCCCACGAATCTCCGTTCGACAATCTGCTCTACTCGCAGCGGGCGAACCCCACAAGGCAACTCTTCAAACACAAGGTCAACCCCTACAACCCCGCCGGGAGCGAGGCGTATCCATACGTCTTCTCGACCTACCGGCTCACGGAGCACCACACGGCCGGCGCGATGAGCAGGACGCTGCCCTATCTGTCCGAGCTCCAGCCCGAGTTCTTCGTCGAGGTCTCGCCAGAGCTGGCCGCGGAGCGAAAGCTCGAGCACGGCGGTTGGGCGACAGTGATCACAGCCCGGACCGCGATCGAGGCGCGCGTGCTCGTGACCGAGCGCATGAAGCCGGTCGAGGTCGACGGGCGCCGCCTCCATCAGGTGGGCGTGCCCTACCACTGGGGCGCGCGCGGGCTGACCACCGGGGACGCCGCGAACGATCTCTTCCCAGTGGTGCTCGACCCCAACGTCCAGATCCAGGAGGTCAAGGCCGCCACCTGCGACATCCGCCCCGGGCGCAGGCCGCGCGGCCCGGCGCTGCCGAAGCTCGTCAAGAGCTACCCCTCGGCGACCGAAGAGACGCGGTGATCCCCCTGTCCCTGCAAGCCCCGTCCGGTGCCAGGCCCTGGACACGTCCCTCCAAAACCGTTTCGAGTCATGCAGCCGGATGGGACCGGAGGGCGTACGAGCAGGACAAGGCCGTTCGGGCCACGGCTGGGGTCAGGCCCTGGACTCGGCCCGGCGGGACAGTTAGATGAAGCAGGCCGACGGTGCCGCCACCTACGGGCCCGAGCGGCAGCAACGCGTCGGCTTTTTCACCGACACCTCGATCTGCATCGGCTGCAAGGCCTGCGAGGTCGCCTGCAAGGAATGGAACCTCGTCCCCGAGGACGGACTCTCGTGGACAGGCCAGTCGTACGACAACACGGGCGAGCTCGGCGCCGACACCTGGCGTCACGTCGCGTTCATCGAGCAGCAGCCGGCCCACGGCGACTTTCGCTGGCTGATGTCCTCCGACGTCTGCAAGCACTGCACGCATGCGGGCTGCCTCGACGTCTGCCCGACCGGCGCGATCATGCGCACCGAGTTCGGCACCGTGGTGATCCAGGACGACGTCTGCAACGGCTGCGGCTACTGCGTCACGGCGTGTCCATTCGGCGTGATCTCGAAGCGGGAGATCGGCGGAGACGGCGGCATGCACAAGTGCACGCTCTGCTACGACCGACTGCAGGACGGCCTCGAACCGGCGTGCGCGAAGGCCTGCCCGACCGACTCGATCCAGTTCGGGCCGCTGGACGAGCTGATCGAGCGGGCGCGCGAGCGCTGTGAGCACCTCGTCGCCTCGGGCGAGGAGGATGCGCGGCTCTACCTCGCCGACGAGAACGACGGGATCGGCGGCGCGGGCGCGTTCTTCCTGCTGCTCGATGAGCCGGAGGTTTACGGGCTGCCACCCGACCCCGTCGTCCCGACGAAGCATCTCGGCGAGATCTGGAACGCAGCTGCGATCGCAGCAAGTGCGCTCGCGTTTGGTGTGATCGCCGCATTTCTCGGAGGCGCTGAATGAGCAAAGATCGTCTCTCTTACTACGGGCGCCCGATCATCAAGGAACCGGTCTGGAAGCCCGAGATCCCGCTCTACTTCTTTGCCGGCGGGCTCGCCGGCGCCTCCGCAACGCTCTCGCTCGGCGCACGCATGACCAGGAACGAGCCGTTGGCACGGGCCTCGCTCTTCGCCGCGGCGGCCGCGGTCAGTGTCAGCCCGCCGCTCCTGATCAAGGATCTCGGCCGACCTGCCCGTTTCTACAACATGCTCCGCGTCTTCAAGGTCACCTCGCCGATGAGCGTCGGCACCTGGATCGTCTCCGCGGAGGGAACCGCGACCGGATTCGCGGCGGCGTGCGAACTCTTTGGCGTCATGCCGCGGCTCAAGCTGGCCGCCCAGGCGGTCGCTGGGCTGCTCGGACCGGCGATGGCGACCTACACCGGGGCGCTCGTGGCGCAATCGGTCGTACCAGTGTGGCACGAGGCCCGCCGGGAGCTGCCGCTCACCTTCGCGGCCGGCTCGGCGGCAAGCGCCGGCGGCGCGGCGGCGATCTTTACACCGGTCCCGTTCGCCGGCCCGGCGCGGCGGCTGGCGATCCTCGGGGGGCTGACCGAGCTCGTCTCGGTCGAGGTCATGAAGAGACGCCTGGGCAAGTTCGTTGCCGAGCCGTACGAGCAGGGCCAGGGCAAGAAGTACGCGAGGCTCTCGACAGCCGCCACGCTCGCGGGGACCACACTGATGGCTCGAGCGGGCCGCCGGCGGGCGGGTGCAGTCGCCGCAGGCTCACTACTGCTCGCGGGAGCCCTCTGTGAGCGCTTCGCCGTGTATCACGCCGGCAAGCAGTCAGCCGCCGACCCGCATTACACCTCGGTCCCTCAGAGGGAGCGAGCCGGCAAGGCTGCTTCGCCCGACGACTCGAACCGGTAAGCCTGCGCGCCGGGACGCGCGGAGACCACCTCCGCGAGCTCCGTGCCGACGAAGTGAAGCCCCACGCCGTCGTCCGCCGCGTACCCGGCCGGAAATCCGTCGGCGACGAGCTCGCGGTAGACCGGCCGGCGCCGCTCCTCGCCGTCGTAGTGCGGACACGCACTCCCCGGAAGGAAGCCGAGACCGTCCCGCATCCCGCTGAGCTCAGGTCCGAACGAATCGGTCACTCCGGCCTCGAACCAGCAGATCATCCCCGCACTCCAGCCCGTGAGGACGATCCCCGCTTCCCAGGCCTCTTGCAGGATCCGGTCGAACCCGTGTACGCGCCAGATCGCGAGCATGTTCGCCGTGTTTCCGCCCGCGACGAAGATCACATCCTGCGCGAGTGCGAAGGCGCGGAGATCCTCGGGCGGCCACGGAAAGAAGGGCAAGAACGACAGCCGGGCGGCCTCCGGAAAGAGTCCATACAGGCGAAGCACGAGCTCCGAGTCGTCGCCAGTCGCGGTCGGGACGACGCATACGCGCGGAGAGGAGTTGCCGGCAAGGCCGACTGCGTGTGCGAGCAGCCGCCGCGTCTCCTCCACGCTGGGGCAGGCGCCACCGAGGCCGACGATCTGTCGCTCCGGCACTGCCGCCGAGTTTACGTCCCGCGGCATTCGGTACTGATCCCGTGGAATAAGGCTGTGCGCCTTCCCCCGAGGAGCGCGGGAAGTGCTGTCGAAGCTCTAGGAAGCCGGCGCCCTAGTGCAGGACAGCTTCGCTTGGATGTCGCCCATCACTCCCGGCAGCGAAGCCGAAGTGACCGCGGTGTAGAACGTGCCGCCCGTGTCCGTCGCGATCTGCTGGAGCCGATTCGCGTTCGAGTCGGTTCCCGGCGGACCGATCCCGATGCCGAGCACGTAAGTTGGCGGTCCGCCCCGGTGGCCGTTGAGGTACGCGCCGATGTCGTGACCACCGTCGGTGAGGAAGATCCTGGCGCCCGCTCCGGGATTATCCGTCTTCGCGAGCGAGAAGGCGGCGTTGTAATTCGTGAACAGGTTCGCGTAGTCGATCCGATCAGCGAGCACGGCTTTCATCGCTCCAGCGGAGGTGCCGATCGTCTGCGGTGTGAAGAGCGTGCTTGCCGTGGAGCCGAACTCGAGCGCGCCGAGGGTCCGCGACGCGTTTGCCGGTGCGTCGATCAGGATGTCGAGTGCGGTGACACGGAGGTTGTCGGGATCGGCGTCACCCATCGAGCCGGAGTCGTCGACGATCGCCTCGATGCTCGTGGCAGGGGCGCACGCAGCCGACCCCTGCGCTGACGCCGAGACGCCCGCGCCTGCCGAGGCGACGGTGATTGCGAGCACTACGATCGTGGCGGTTGCGGCAAGCTTCGTCATGCTCGCGGGGCAACCTAGCATCCGAATCGGGGCGGTCCGCGCCCCGCGCTCTATTTTTTACCTCGGACCTCGATTCGCTCGAAACCGCCGGTCGGCGTCCGCCGTACGACCCCGCCCGTAAACCCGTCCCAAGGCCGCAGATCGCCCGCCGAGAGCTCACGGCAGACGCGCCGGGTCAGGAAAAAGACGAGCACGGGCAGGACGAGCGCAGCGATCCGAAAGAACCAGACCTGCTGCGAGTAGGGAACCTGGAAGTGCACCGAGATCTGATCGGCGGAGCCGGAGACGAAGACGGTCGCCACGAAAGTGAAGAAGGCGGCGCCCGTGGCGGTCCGCCACGGCACGTCGCGCGGCCGGTCGAGCAGCTCGTGGCGCGCGTGGTCACCCGTGATCCTGCGCTCGACCGCGGGCCACGCGTAGAGGGACGCGAAGACGAAGAGCGGGAAGAGGACGCCGCCGAAGAACGGGTTCGGCGCCAGCGTGTACCCGCCGACCGTCAGCTCGATCGGCGGCATCAGCCGCAGCGCCCCGATCAGCCAACCCATGTACCAGTCGGGCTGTGCGCCGTTCGTCCCCAGGTAGGTGTGGTACGGGCCCCAGAGCCAGACCGGGTTGATCTGCACGAGCCCGCCGAGCAGGAACAAGACTCCTGCGACGGACAGCAGAAGCCCGATCGAGCGGAAGGCGTACCCGGGCCAGAGCGGCAGGCCGACGACGTTCCGCTCGCTGCGCCCGCGGCCAGGGAACTGCGTGTGCCTTTGCCGCACGATGATGGCGAAGTGGATCGCGATCAGGGCCCCGAGCGCGAGCGGGATCACGAGCACGTGGACGATGTAGAGCCGCGACAGGAACTCGCCGGTGCCGGGGAAGGGGCCGGCCCAGACGAGCGCCGCGAGCCAGGCCCCGACGATCGGGACGGAGACGAGCACTGCGTATCCGATCGCGAGCCCCATCCCCGAGAGCAGATCGTCGGGAAGCGAGTAACCCGCGTAGCCCTCCAGCACGGCGAGCGCCAGCATCGTCACGCCGATCGCCATGTTGAGGTCACGCGGTTTCCGGAAGGCGCCCGTGAAGAAGATCCGCATCAGGTGCAGGACGATCGCGGCGATGAAGACGTTCGCGGCCCAGTGGTGCGTCTGGCGCATCAACAGGCCCGCCTTGATGCTCAGAGACAGGTGCACGGTCGACTCGTAGGCCTTCGTCATCTCGACGCCCTTGAGCGGCGCGTAACCGCCGTGGTAGATCGTGTGCGCGTAGCTCGGATCGAAGAAGAACGTCAGGTAGACGCCCGTTCCGACGAGGACGGCGAAGGCGTACAGGGCGATCTCGCCGAGCAGGAACGACCAGTGGTCGGGAAAGACGTAGCGGAGCGTCTTCTTCAGCAGCGAGGCGGCTCCGAGCCGATCCTCGAGGAAGCCGACCGTGCGGCGGATCACCGGCGCACCTTCAACCAGGACGGGCCGACGCGGCCCGAGAAGTCCCCACCTGCGACGAGGTTGCCGTCTGCGTCTATCTCCAGCGGCAACTGTGGCAGCGCGCGACCGGCCGGCCCGAAGATCACCTCTCCACCGCGGGCGACGTCGAAGGTCGAGTAGTGGCACGGGCAGACGAGCGCCGGCCCGGGCTCGCGCGGCCGGTAGGACGGATAGCGGAAGAGCGCCACCGCACAGGCCGCATGCGTGCAGATCTTCGAGTAGGCGATGATCCCTCGGGGAGCCCAGCCGGATCGCTCGTGCGGAAGCCGGAGCTCGTTCTCCGGGATACGGACGACGACGAGCGGCGAAGCGAGGTCGTCCTTGTTCACGCCTTCCGGAAAGGCGGTGCGGAAACTGCCGAGCGCGATCTCGTCCGCGACCAGCGGCTGGTCGTGCTCGTCGACGAGTCGCTTGCCCCGCCGCCACGCGGAGCGGACGAAGGCGCCGCCAGCAGATGGGCCGAGCGAGAGCGCCGGCAAGAGCGTCGCCGCGCCGAGCGCCGCTCCGGCTCCCCCCGCCGCCGTCAGAAGCAGGCGCTTCCGCGAGACGCCGCGGCCGCTTTCGGCGACTACCTCGTCGACCTCGGCGACGGCCTCCTCGTTGCCGAGCTCGGGACGCGGCTTGACGTATTCCTCCTCGGGCAGGAGGCGCTTGGCGAAGACGATCGACGCCGCCGCGGCGAAGACGAACGCCAGCCCGAGCGTCAGGCCCAAAAGGGGAGTGCTCGCGTTCGTGAAGTAAACGACGCCGAACGCGAGCGCTGCCAGCGAGACCGCGCCGAGCAAGAGGAGAACGAGCGCCTCAGAGCCGGGCCCGCCGGTGGGCTGCGGCTTCGGCGGCACTTCCCGCCCGCGCCTGCGCCTGCCCCGTCCGAGCAGGAGCACGACCCCGGCCACGAGCAGGCGGAAGGGGTTCATTTCTGCAACCGCTTTCCGATTGCCCGCGAGACGAGCAACAGCGCGACTATCGCCAGGAACCACGTGACCATGCCCTCCGGGACCGGCCCGATCTGGAACAGGCCCCAGCCGCCGCGATCGTCGGGGTGCTTCGTCCACTCGACGTAGCGGGCGATGGAGGCAAGCTCGCGATCGTCGATCTGATGCGCGTTGAAGGGCGGCATCAGATATGGCCCCACCCGGACCGCCTCCGCGACCTGACGCGGCGTCGCGTCGAGGAGTGTGGGCGAGAAGCCTCCGGTCACAACACCGCCGCGGCCCACGATCTGATGGCAGCCCGCGCAATGGTCGGCAAATGCGTGGAGGCCCTGGCTCAGGTTTCCCTTGGCGGGATCGATCGAAGGGATCTTCGGGCCGCCGAGCGAGCCGATGTAGGCGACGAGGTCGTCGATCTGGGAGCGAGTGAACGACGGCTTGGATCGGACCGGCTCGTCACCGGTCGTGTCGAGCGGCATCCGTCCGGTCGAGAGATAGAAGTCGGCCGCGGCCGCACCGGCTCCGACGAGCGAAGGCCCCGCGCCGTGAACGCCCTTCGCGTCGAGCCCGTGACAAGACGAGCAGCCGTCGACGAAGAGCTCGCGGCCGTGGCGCGCGTCAGCCGCGGTGGCAGGCTGAGCCACCACCAAGGCCAGCACCGCCACAGCGAGCGCCGTTCTCACCGGCCGTACGCCTCGCGCGCGAGCGCCCGGCGCTCCTCGGTCTTCAGCCAATCCCAGGCGACGAGCAGCAGAAAGCCGACCATGAGCAGCGAGCCGACCGCCCACATGAGCGCTCCGGCCGAGTGCTGGTCGGCGAGCGACGGATAGTGCGGGTAGTAGACGTGATCGGAGGTCAGGAGCACGATCCCGACCGCGATCGTCGCCTGCATCGCAGAGCCGACGTAGACGACACGCCAAAACCCTCGTAGGCGGCTCGGGGAGCCGAGCACCGGCCACCAGAACGCGATCGCGGTGACGAGGAAGAGCTCGTGCTCGAGCAGGTGGATCCCGCTGTTCTCGGCCGCGCGCTCGTAGAGCCCTGTGAAGTGCACGAGCCATTGCGTGCCGACGAACGCGACCCAGACGACGAGCGGGTTCACGAGCCGGACGAGCCCTCGGCCGAACCGTGCCGGGAAACGGCGAAGGAGACGCAGCGAAGAAAGCCCGATCACGAGCAGCGGCGCCGCCACCATCGTCAGCGCCATGTGCTGGATCATGTGCGCGACGAGCGTGCGGTCGGCGGCTCCATCCGACCAGGGACCGAGCGCCGCCACGATCGCCGCGATCCCGGCGAGGAGCGCGATCACCGGTTCAGCCTCCGCTCGGTGAGCAGCTCGCGGGCCAGCACTGCGAGCCCGAACAGGGCGACCCCGCCACCGACGAGCGCGACCCAGATCCCGAGCGCGGGGGCGCCGAGCATCGTGGCGAGCCCGAGGGTGAGCACGGCCGTACCCGGGCTGAGATCGGGAATCAGCCGGACCTCCGACCGCAGCCGCCTGCGCACGTAGAAAGCGAGCCCGAGCACCCAGATTACGGCCGACATCGCGGCGAACGGAAGCCACTGGATCTCGTCTTCCGGCCTCCAGACGACGAGCACCGCAGTGAGCCCGGTGATCCAGGCCGCCCAGGCGAAGACGACGACGGGGCCGCGGCTCACGACTCTCCCTGCCGCAGGTCGTAGAGCGGGGCGTAGGAGCGAATGGGCGGCAGCGAGTCGAAGTTGTGCCGGGGCGGCGGGGAGCTCGTCGCCCACTCGAGCGTATGGCCTTCCCACGGATCGGGGCCGGCGGCCACGCGTTTCCGCATCGATCGCCAGACGTTCCAGCCGAAGACGAGCATCGAGAGCGCGATCACGTACGACCCTGCCGTCGAGAGCTCGTTCAGCCCGGTCCAGCCGGCGTGCTTCGAGTAGTTCGCGATCCGCCGCGGCATCCCGTCGTAGCCGAGGATGTGCATCGGGAAGAAGGTCAGATTCGTCCCGATCACCATCAGCGCGAACTGGAGCTTCCCGAGGCCCTCCCCGAGGAAGCACCCGAACACCTTCGGCCACCAGTAGTAGGCGCCCGCGAAGAAGCCGAAGATCGACCCCGCAAAGAGCACGTAGTGCATGTGCCCGACGACGAAGAACGTGTCCGTCAGGTGGTAGTCGATCGGCGGCGAGCCGAGGATGATCCCAGTCAGGCCACCGATCAGGAACTGAAGGATGAAGCCGAGCGCGAACAACATCGGCGTCCGTAGGAGGATCGCACCGCCGATCATCGTCGCAACCAGGTCGAAGTACTCGATTCCGCCCGGCACGGCAAGCGAGGTCGAGGTGAGCGAGAAGTACTGGTTCGTTACGCGGCCGGTCGCGAACATGTGGTGGGCCCAAACGCTCATCGAGAGCCCCGCGAAGGCGAGCAACGACAGCACCATCGCGCTGTAGCCGAAGAAGCGCCGCCGGGAGAAGACCGCCACCACCTCGGCGACGATCCCGACGAACGGGAAGAACATCACGTACACCACCGGGTGCCCGTAGAACCAGAACAGATGCTGGTAGGCGACCGGTCCGCCCTGGGTGTCGAAGACGCCGCCGAAGTGCCGGTCGTAGTAGAGGAGCACCATCGCGACGACGAGCACCGGGAACGACGCCAGCACCATCAGGCAGGTGGCGACCTCGGTCCAGCAGAAGACCGGCATGCGGAGCAGCGTCATCGAGGGCGCTCGCAGCCGTAAGAGCGTCGAGAGGATGCAGGCCGCGAGCACGATCGCCCCGACGGTGGCCAGGACCACTCCGATGATCCAAAGATCCATCCCGAGCCCCGGAGACCGCTGGGCGCCCGAGAGCGGGTAGAACGCCGTCCAGCCGGCCTTCGCGGCGCCGTGGGCCGTGAACCAGCCAGAGTCCATCGTCAGGCCACCGGCCACGATCAGCCAGAAACCCCCGAGCGCGAACCGGGGGCCGGCGATCTCCGCGGCTCCGACCTGCAGCGAAGTAGAGCCCGATCGCGAGCGCCAGCGGAGTGACGAAGAGGAAGATCATTCCCGAGCCGTGCTCGGTGAAGAGCTGGTTGTAGGTGTCCTCGCTCATCAGCTGCATCCCCGGCCGCGCGAGCTCGGTCCGCATGAGCAGGGCGAAGACGCCGTCGAGCAAGAACCAGAAGAACGAGACGGCCAGGAGGTTGAGCGCGATCCGCTTGTGGTCGGTCGAGAAAAGCGAGGCGAGCACTCCGCTCGAGCGCACCGCAGGGGCCTCGGCGACCGAGGTCATCCCTGTCCTCCCGCCCAGGCGCGGAAGTCGGCCGGACCCAGCACCCGGACGTTGAAGTTCATGTCCGCGTGTCGCAGCCCGCAGAACTCGGCGCAGTGGCCGACCGTCTCGCCGACGTGCTCGAAAACGAGATCGAAGCGCGTCGTCCGATCAGGAAAGGCGTCACGCTTGAAGCGCTCGCTGGGGATCCAGAACGAGTGGATCACGTCCGTCGCGCGCGCCGAGAACTCGATCTGCGTGTGTGCGGGGACGACGAGCGTGGGCTCGCGGTTCGGGCTCCCGATCACCGTCCGGCCCGATTGCGGGTAGTCGAACCGCCACTGCCACTGAAAGGCGGTCACCTCAATCCGCAGCTTCGGCCGTGCCGCGAGTGCGTCCACGCGTGACTCGGTCGTGAACGTCAGCGCGACGAGGATCACGACGATCACGCCGATCGCCCCGGCGTAGATCGACTCTGCGATCTTCGCTTCGTCGCGACCGCGCGGGCGCTCGTCGCCACGCCGCCGGTAACGCACGACCGCGAAGAGAACTGCCGCGTACACGATCGCCGCGACAGCGATCATCAACCACTCGTAGTGCGAGAAGAGCCAGGCGAACTCGTGACGCTTGTCGATCACCGGCGGCGGCACGCTACAACTCCTGCGCGGACGCCGCATCCGTAAACCACCTAGGCTGTTTGC
>WNGJ01001350.1_pt1 | contig 27987 bp, 18 predicted proteins | sample 5400611 | NCBI WGS metagenome assembly WNGJ01 (sample SAMN13153375, study PRJNA577476) | soil metagenome | isolation source: 40 cm soil or saprolite under Garry oak tree replicate 1 | place: USA:California | collected 2016-06-15
CTCGCCAAGCTGGACTGTGAAACGCGCACGCAGGCGGCTGCCTATGCGATTGCACAAGGCTGGGTGAACAAGCTCTCCACTTAGTGGGTCAATCTGCAATTGGCTTGCTATAGTGATACGGCTTGCCAAGCTTGCCAGCTATATGTTCAATGGCAAGTTAATTGCAGATTGACCCACTAAGGGGTCAAGCAGAGGGGGACGAAGGCATAACAAAACTATACAACGAATAGCGAAAAGCCGTCCAATCACTATTCCGCGGATCAGTTGTCGGCAAGAACACGATGCGCACGTCTACCGACGATTTTCCGGCGGTCAAAGAAGCGGGGAGAGGAAAATCTTCATCGCGCCAGCAGCGCCGGTGCCCATCAACGCCTGCCCCATTTGATGCGCCAGCATCGTACCACGTACCCGCGAAGTTGCCATCGAGATAGATATTCGCGCGCTGATCGGTAACACAATCGTCGAAGGTGCGACGCAAGAATGCGCCTACGTTGTGCCGGTCAAGCTGCATCGTATTCATATGCGGCAGTGAGTTGGTAGATTCGCTCGCCGGTTGCTGCGTAGTGATGTGCAAGGCGACTGGCAGGCGCTGCCGGCAACGTGTCATCACTGAGCAAGGCGGTTTGCGCTAGCTTACCATACCACAAAGTGGTGGCGCGATAGGGATGTGTGCTTTCATCTAGACCGCCGTGCTCCCAGCGTACAAGAAGATGACGATTAAACGGAATACTGTCCGCGACCAGGAAGCGGTAGAGCGCGGCTCCGTCGATATTCGTGCCGGGTGGATTGTCGATACTGCTCGGCAACCCGCCCAGAGGAAGTGAAACCTGGTGTCCGCCATTCCAGTAGTTCCCGCCCAGGCCCCACTCTTCAGTCCCTGTGACCGCGATCTGAGGTGTCTTGCTCTCATCCAGGTAGATATGTGGATCACCTTCCAGAGTGCTATCCGGGGTGGAAAAGTTGATCACAGTGCCAACCAGCTTGCCACTTCCCTTTACATCCAGAAAGGTCATATCCTGTCCAGGTCGCGGTTGGATTACGCCGGTGTAGGTGGCGTGAAACGTTCCCCACCACTGCGGCGGATCAGGGAAGGGCTCGTAGCGTACACTCCAACGAATACCCTTGAGGGGAGAATCGGTCAGAATAGCGATGCGAGCGCGCGAGGCAAAGGGCATCGGCCAGGAGAGATGAACGTCCATCGCTCCTGTTTGATCCTGACTCATTCCAGCAATCCAACCTTGCACCAACTGGCGATTCCGGGGAAAATAGATGCCCGCGCCGTCTCCCGCCAGGAATTTGATGGGTGCATTGACGCTTGGATGCGTTTCCCCATCCCAATAGATCAACAGGCGCGCATTGCCAAAACCTACCATTTCCTGTGGAGACACGTAAAACTCCAACGCGCGAATCTGAGCGGGACCATTGAGCGTCACCACAGGTGTTTCCCTATGAGCTGCAAGTGTAAGGTTGCCCTGCCGTTGAGAGATCGATTGAGGCGCAATATCACTCCCGGCGCAGCGCAGAAGCCTAACAACGTCGTTCACCGGCTCCTGTCCGTTCCAGGTGTGAAGCGTGCTGCCATAGGGTAGTTTACGATAGAGCGCGTAGAAGTTGCCGTTGGCATGCTGCGATGTCCACTGCATGCTCTGCTGAAACGGAATGGATGTTGCCAAGATGCTACTACCCTGGCTCTGCCGAGGATTCAGGGAAAGCGGGTAGGGGAAGGTGCTCGCGGGATCGCTGACCGGATTCGTTTGTCCAAGATCACTCGTGTTCACGGTCGTGCTGAAATGTCCGTCCAACGAGAGATTCCAGGGTTCGCCATAGTTCTCCTGCATGCGCATAAATGTCATGATGCCCGGCCCCGACTGATCGAAGAGAACATGCTCACCATCTGGCAAGACACGCACCACGTGCGTATTATCGGCATTGCTGCCACCAGGATCAGCCGTAGATGCACCCTCAACCCGGTCTCCCACTTCCAGATACGAAAGTTTATCCAGGTGGCGATAGGCGTCAAGGCCGAGATAGAGCGGCGGGGATGCCTGCGCAGTTGTGGTGGTCGCTCCTGTTCTCTGCGGCTCCGCTGTGGCAGCACATGCATTCGTGAACTCACTCCGCTTGCTGGTAGGCCAGAAATGTACAGCTAGGAGGATCACTGCTAACAGAAATAGAATAAGTAAGACGATGCAGCTATAAATATGGCGACTCATACGCATAATTTCCTTCCTTTCTTCAGCCATATATATTTTATCGCGCTGATGGTCCACTTGAACCATAAGTAGCTTTTCAGGTTCCCCTGTTCTTGACTTCTCAAAGAAGAACTATGCCTTTTTTACAAGCAGTGTAAAGAATATTACCGTGTAACATGGCACCAATGCGCACCTTGTAAAAGTCCGCCTGAGCTTCTAGCCAGGATCAGCCGGGAACTCATCCGTTCCCAAAAAATTGTGTCGCAATTTCGGAGAGATTTATCCAAAAATGTGTCGCATGGGGTCCATCCTCCCATCCTTCAGACATTTGGAGATCAGGCCTGTCATCCTGAGCGCGAGCTTTGGATCTCTGCGGCCGTCTCGCCAGATCCTTCGCTGCGCTCAGGGTGACAGGCCGGACCCTCTCAAGTCCTCTCACGGGAGGCCATCTCTCCAAATGTCTAGCTTCCTTCCAAAAACTTGACAGATACCGACTCAAAATCTATAATGTAAAAGCAATAAATCCTGTTATAGAACGCGACCTTCAAGACGTGTTGAAGGGCAACATAGTAAATATCATGCCCGGTCAGCACTCTGATATACATTACAAAAACGTCGATAAGGAGCTATTAACGATAATGGAAGATGCCCGGGAAATACCACAGACAGAACAGACAGAACAGACAGAACAAGCGGAACAGGCCAGCTCGCCAGAAGCAGCTCGCATCGCCGAGCTAGAGTCACAGCTTGCGCAGGCACGCCAGGAAGCAAGCGATAATTGGCATAAATATGTGCGCGAGCGCGCTGACGTGGATAACTACCGCAAACGCCAGGAACGTGTGCTGGTCGACCGTGTGCAACAGCAGAAGAAGCAACTTCTCCATAAATTGCTAGGGGTCATGGACAACGTCGATCGAGCGTTGGTCTACCAGGACACGTTGAGCCGTCAAGATCTGCAGCAGGCACTGCGTATGTTCCAATGGCAAATGAACGAAGTAATGCGCGGTGAAGGATTGTCGACCGTACCTACCGTTGGTGAACCCTTCAATCCCTACGTCCATGAAGCGATAGAGGCTATCGAGGATAGCGACAAACCCGAGGGAACCATTGTCGAGGAAGTGCTCAAAGGTTACACACTCGGTGATGAGACGCTCCGTCCGGCCCGCGTCAAAGTCAGCATGGGCAACAAACAAGAAGAATTGTAGCAGTGTTCGAATGCCTTGATGGCATATAAAAACAAAGGGCTGGGCCAGGCTATGGAATACAAAGATTATTACAAAATACTCAATGTCTCGCGGGGAGCCAGCGCGGACGAAATCAAAAAGGCCTTTCGTAAGCTGGCGCGCAAATATCACCCCGATGTCAACCCCGGTGACAAAAAGGCTGAACTCAGGTTCAAGGAAATTAACGAAGCCTACGAGGTTCTCTCTGATCCTGACAAACGGAGAAAATATGACACACTCGGCCCGAATTGGCAGGAACAGTTTGGTCCCCCCTCAGGTGCCGGCAGGCGCACCTATACTTATGGCGGTCGCACCTCGTCGACCCCCTTCGATTTTGATGCCGGGGGCGCTGGTTTCTCCGACTTCTTCGAGGCTCTTTTCGGTCGTTCTGGCGCTGCAGCGCCTGGAATGGGCACGCGAGGCCCACGAGAAGACCTGCGTCGCCGTACAGGCGATAACATCGAACAACCCGTCGAGGTGACGCTCCAGGAAGCGTTTTCTGGAGGTATGCGCACCTTCAATATTCAGACAACTGAGGTCTGCCCGATCTGCAAAGGAACGGGCGAAATTGGTAATAGGCCATGTACGAACTGTGGTGGCCAGGGTATGATACCCCGCAATAAACGCATCCAGGTCAAGATAAATGCTGGCGTGGACAACGGCTCCAGGATTCGCGTTGCTGGCGAAGGACAGCCAGGCATCGGTGGAGGGCCGCGCGGCGATCTCTACCTGATCATCAGCGTCAAACCCGACCCAATGTTTGAGCGCAGGGGTGATGATCTCTATGCCGACGTGGATGTAGACCTGGTCACCATGATGCTGGGTGGCGAGGTTCCCGTGCCTACGCCAGATGGACGGAAACTCGCGCTCACCATTCCGCCGGAGACGCAGAACCGTCGCCTGTTCCGCCTGGCCGGAAAGGGCATGCCACGTCTGCGCGGTGATGGCAGCGGCAATCTCTATGCTCGTGTCCAGGTACGTCTCCCAACGCACCTCTCCAGTGAAGAGCGTTCGCTCTTTGAGAAATTGGCGCGTACCCGACATGTCGAGTCCTACTCGTAGAAAGGAGGGATACATTGTGCCAGAGAAAGGCGATGGTGCATGGTACATCATCAGTGTGGCGGCGGAAAAAGCAGAAGTGCACGAACAGACTTTGCGCCACTACGAGCGACTGGGATTGATCTCTCCTGCCCGCAAAGGCAATAGTCCTCACAGTCCCCGTCTCTACTCTGACAGTGATATCGAGCGCGTCATACAGATTCGCAACTTGATGCAGGACCTTGGCGTCAACCTGGCGGGCGTCGAAACAATCCTGCATATGAGAAACCTGATAGAGCAGATGCAGATTGAGAACAGGGAGCGTCTGGAGCAGGTACGGCAACAGATGGAACAGGAAATGCAGCGCTTGCAAGATCAGCATATCTCTGAAACACGCAGACTCAAAGGCATCATTGAGCGCTTACAGCGCGACAAGATGTGATCCCTCCCTACGATCCTTTAACCCGGCTTTTCAGTCCATGGAACATGGCCAACATTCACAGCACATGCAACAGCCATTAACGCCTTGCATCATTACTGCGGCGGTATTGCCGGCATCAGGTGATACTGCATTTTGAGGGCGATGATGCGCGTAGCAGCCTCATCGATGCGCTGCTTGGTGAGCCGGCCATCTTGCAGCGCCTGTTTGAGCGCATTGAGCATCTCGATCATCTGATCTGCACCCGTAGGACCTAGCAACATATCATTGCCTGCCTGGAGCGCCAGCACAGCGGCCTCCGGCATACTCCACTTCTGTGTAATGCCTTGCATGTAAAGCGCATCGGTGAGTACGACACCATCATAGCCGAACTCCTTGCGCAGGATATCCGTCATAAAGATGTGTGAAAGTTCAGCTGGATAGATGGGGTCTATCGCCGGCATAAGTACGTCGGTTGGCATAATCATGCCGGGATTATCCAGCTTATTCTGCGATTGAATAAAGGCTTTGAAGGGTGCCAGCTCGACATCATAAATCTGCTGCCTGCTTCGATTGACGACGGGCAAGCTTGTATGAGCGTCGCTGACGGCGTCTCCCAGCCCAGGATAGTGTTTGATACAAGCAACCACTCCATCACTTTGCATCGCGCGCATATACGCTCCCGCGAATTTGATTACCGACGCTGGATCGTTTCCAAAGGTGCGCGTCACCATGTCATAGCCGTTCACAAGGTTGACATCTACATCAGGTGCCAGGTTTTCGTTGATACCAAGCGACGCCAAATCATGCGCAGCCTTGTGTCCCTGTTGAGTTGCCACGTCGGGATTGCCCGTATTGTAAATGTCTGTAGCAGACATGCGGGAACCATAAATGTGCGATAGCCGGTGGACGTATGGACCACCCTCTTCGTCAGTCGAGATGAGCAGCGGAAAGGTAGCTCGCTTTTGCATTTCAGCAATGTCATTCTTGGTCTGATTGAAGGTGTTCATCTGGAATTCGTACATGATAACGCCACCTGCGTGGAGCTGGTTGACCATCGTGTCCAGGTCTGACGAATAGGTGGTGTCAGTGTATTCGACCATGATCAGTTGACCCAGTTCCACGTCGAGGCTCATGCGCGCAACATACATACTGGCAAGTTGCTTATACTGCATATGGCTACTGAGATGTCTGAGCGCATCGATCTGAGTGGGGCTCAATGGGAGCTGTACAAATTGGCCAGGATGCTCGTTGCTTTGTGCTGGCGGCGTTTGAGCGCTAGCGATACCTGGAGTAGCTGCCAGGTGCTGCTCAAAGAAAACACCGAGTATGACCAGGATGGCCAGGAGTACCAGTGTGACAACTATAGCTATGGTCGGGCCGCCACCTTTTGATCGCCGCATTTGAGGAGGCGGAAGCGGGGGAGCAGCCCTGTATACATACGGCTGTTGATTCTGTTGTACTGGCATAGTGCGACGTTCATCATTGATCGTCATGCAGGCTCCTCATCGTTGCCTTTGCTGATATTTTCGGGTGTGATCGGCTCTGATTGATCGCTCTCCTCTTCAGGTACCATTTGCAGGCGTGCCTTTTTCATTTCGTTCCTTTTGCGCTTTGAGCGATGCCGTTTCGGGGATGAGACAATAATGGTCTTCGGAGATTCGTTGTCTCCATCATCGGCTGCAGGAGCAGTAAGCTGTACGTTAGGGTCCTCCTCGTCTGTATAGCTGGAGGCAGAAAACAGCGTATGTTCCTCACTCTCATTGGCAGGAGTGTGTTCCTCGCTCTCATTAGCAGGAGTGTGTTGCTTGCTCTCGCGGGTTTGAGAAGGGGTAAGCGACTGCAGCCATGCAGGTTGTTCCACATCAGTATGCGGGTCAGTAACAGATTGTAGCCACGTCGGTTCCTCCACCGGTTGTGAAGGAGGAAGAGGTTGAAGCCACGCAGATTCCTCATCAGTATCAAGGAGAGAATACGATCGCACCCATATTTCATCCATTTCGCCCATATCGGAGGCAGGTGATTCAGCCAGTGCAGTGGGTTCATCCATCTCTGCCAGAGGTTCCTCTTGTGGAACCTGCTGCTCCTGTACTGCTTCTGCCGGAGAGGCGGCGCTATCGAAAGCGAAACTCTCTTCTTGCACAGTCAGATGTTCTTGTACGTCTTCAGTTTCAGCCGCTAAGGAGTCATAATCGAAGACGATATCCTCCTCTTGTGGAGTCAACTGCTCCTGTGCTACTTCAGTTTCAGCTGGAGAAGCAGCGCTATCAAAGGCTTTATCCTCCTCTTGCCTGCTAATCGTGGGATCGCTGGATTGAGTTCCCCTGGTAGAATGAGCATATTTTGGAATGGACACCACAATAGTATCGCTCTCATCGTACTCTTCGCTAGTATCGATCACAGGGACTCGATCAGTGGCGCCAGCATCAACCTCGCCAACAGGAACTCGCGTTGGCGCTGTTGGCATATCTGCAGTAGGAATGTCTTGAATAGGCACCTCCGTCGGCATCACCTCATACGGTGTCATATCGGCGACCGCCGGCTCCCTGTATAGTGCTTCTTCCTCTCTCCTGGGCACCAGTGGCTGCGATGGGCGAGAATCAACAGGGATTGTGGTGGCTCGTTGGCGCTGGCGTCCAGCGGCACGCACATTCGGAACGACCGATGGAGGCTGTTTCGAGTAGTCAAAGACCACCTTGATAGCGTGATTGCGGTCCTTATCGGCCGCTGTCATCAGAGCATCTCGATAGCTGTTAAGTGGAAAACTATGCGTAATCAGCTTGTCGGGAAATATCTTCTTATTCTGTATCAAAGCCGTGGTCACCTCAAAGGTAGACTTTCTTTCTGAGGAGTCGATAGGCCAGGTCTCTATGCTGTGACCCATCGTACCAATAAGGTTGATTTCCTGGTACCAGATCGGTGTGAGGTCAAGCTGCATACGGTGAAGATTGAGGCCAACCATGACCACGGTTGAACCAGCTCGAGCCCACCTGAGAGAGTCGTGAGTGGTTTGAGTATTGCCAACGGAGTCGTAGATAACATCGTAGCCGCCCAGCAACATCTTGTTGCCCCACATGCCCCGGTAGAGTTTCGCCCCGGTGGCTCGTTGCACTTCCCTATAACTGTCCTTCGGATAAATGATATGCGCCCCTAGCCGTGCGGCCTGCTCGATCTGAAACGCGTGACGTGCCATTACACTGACTTCAGCATCGGGTGCGAGAGCGCGAACGACCTGTAAGATGAGCAAGCCGATCGTTCCAGCACCTATAATAAGTACGCGATCTTGTCCCTGGGGAACATGGCGTAAGACAGCATGGACAGCAACGGCGGATGGTTCTAATAGTACCCCCTGCATATCATTGATGTCGGTCGGTAAGCGGAAGAGCTGTTGTTCATGCAGCAACATCTCCTCACTCCAGCCGCCTCCTATGGGTTGTGGACCAGGGAGTTCACCATATTCGCAAAGGTCATAGTGACCAGAAGCGCAAGAGCGGCAAGGCTCTTGTACGCCAGCGGTAATGCAGTTGGGCCCATATTGCAGTACGACACGGTCGCCGACATGTAAATGGCGTACATCATCGCCAACTTCGATAACTTCTCCAACAACCTCGTGGCCCGGATAGGAGCGGTTGTGATTGGGAAGGGCCACGGGCGCAACCGAGTAATCTCCATCAACAAAGATCAGTTGCAGATCGCTGCCGCAGATACCCGCGAGAGAATTGCGCACGCGCACCCAGTTGGATGCAGGAAGTGGTTGTCGTGGTAGATTTTGCACTTGTAGGGGAGCGAAAGAAGAAAAGTAAGCTCCGCGCCAGATAAGTCCCAGAAGTTTCGTAGGTATGACGTGTGACGGGTTGAGTTCTAATGTTGAGGTCCACATAGCGCCCTCCCTGGCTTTCAGCATGTTTAGGTGCCCAATATGCTGTTCTATTCTTTGTTTTATCGCAGTGTATCACGCATGTGGAGGGTGGTCAATTATATAGGAAAGATTCTTTACTCAGCAATCCTCGGCAGTTTTACCGTGAAGATAGTCTCAGTCTCGGGCGTACTCAGCACAGTGATACTTCCTTTGTGCGCCATCACAATAGCTCTGGCAATAGAGAGGCCAAGCCCTGTACCTTGAGGAATCTTCCAGGGAGCTTCGTAGATAGGCATATGCTCGCCGCGGTAGAAGCGATCGAAAATATGGGGGAGATCATCCGCATGGATGCCCTTGCCGTTGTCGATAACTTGTATAAGCGCGTGACCATCTTGCTGATCGAGTTGAAGACGAACCCAGCCTTCGGGCGCTGGCCGACCATATTTGAGGGCATTGTCAAACAGAATATGTAACACTTGTTTGAGATGGTCAGCGTTTGCTCTGACTCCTAGCCGCTCATGCGTCGCGAAGTAAATCGTTATCTTTCGATCATCTGTCGCCAGTACTTTTGCCTGCTCCACGCCTTCAACTGCTATGTCAACCAGGTCGACATACTGTTTTTCGATATCTTGCTCAACATCGAAATGGGCCAGCGTTAACAAATCATTCACCAGGCGTGTCATGCGTTCAGCTTCACTCTTAATGAGCTTGAGAACGCGGTTCGCTGTCTCCGGGTCATCTTTCGCTCCACGCATCAGTACCTCTGTAAAACCCCGTATGGAGGTCAACGGGGTGCGCAACTGGTGGGAAGCATCGGAGATCAAGCGGCGGAAACGCTGCTCTGAAGATCGCTGGGACTGTGACGCCTGTTCGAGTTGCTCGCCCATAATAGTCAAACTGGAGGCGATCTTACTCACCTCGTCATCACCCTTCATGAGAGGCTGAAGGCGTTCTCGCTGCTGTAAATCACCCAGGGTGATCGCCTGAGCTGCATCTGACATTCTCCTCAGCGGACGTAGTAACAAATTGGTCAGGAAGAAGAGGATGAAGATGCCAACTGCGATCAGTACGAACACTGCAACCTGAAGGCTGAAAAACAAAACGCTCTGCGCAGTTGTATGTGAGATAGCATAGGTGGTCCATAAACTGAAAAGAATCAGCAATGTGCAGATGAGTAAGCTATAGACAAACCCCAATTGCCAGCGTAAGCTTGAGAGCGGACGACGACGCCAGGAACTGTAAGGATTAATATTCTCACTTCCTTCATTTCCTCTATCTTCGTAATGCACCTCAGTTGTTGCATTTTTCAATTCGGTAGGCATTGATGATGTCCTCGTTTATTCTCATAGAATCCATGCTGAGAGAAAATCTGTTACTGTCGTTGGGGTGCAGGGGCTTCACATCTTCCCTGACGCTGAACTTCGGTTGAGACGATATGGCGATCCTCACTATCGTACTGTCAACCTTTTAAGACATACCCTACCCCACGTACCGTTTGAATCAAACGAGGCGTACTCGGTGTATCTTCGATTTTCTCTCTCAGATATCGCACGTAAACTTCTATGATATTGGTTTCACCCAGAAAGTCATAGCCCCAGACCTTATTCAGTATTGTCTGGCGATCAAGGACCTGACGTGGGTGGCTCATGAACAGGTGGAGCAGATTGTATTCGGTGGCGGTCAGCTCGATCAGGCGGCCTGCCCGCGTCACCTCGCGCGTTGTCATATTCAGCCGCAAATCGCCGAATTGTAGTACCTGTCCCTCTCGTTCGCTCGTACCGTCACCATATGCAGTGCCAGAAGAGCGGTGCTGGCGGCGAAGAATAGCCTGGATGCGGGCCACAAGTTCTTCAAAGCTAAAAGGTTTTGTCAGGTAGTCATCTGCGCCGGTCTTCAAGCCAACCACCCGGTCTTCCACATCGCCCCTCGCGGTCAGCATCAACACTGGCACATCCTGCGTCGTCGGGTTGATGCGCAAACGCCTGCACACCTCCAGTCCATCAATGCTGCCGGGTGGTAGCCCAAGATCCAGGATCACTATATCAGGGCTAATGCGCTGCGCCGCTGACAACCCTTCCAGTCCATCTGAAACAGCTTCTACCTGGAAGCCTTCATAACGTAAACCTAGTTTGATCAGTTCGATAATATTTTCTTCGTCCTCAATCACTAGTACCTTTGATAAGTCTGGTTTTTGCTCGTAAGGGGTTTCAGCTAAGCTTGCTTGACGCGTTTCGATTTTTTCATTCCCCTGTGCGTTATCTTCCATCCGCTCACCGGAAGTTGATGGTAGGTTGCTTCTTCCGATTGCATCTTGTTGCATAACATCATTCCCCTTTTCCATCAGGATGATAGTTTGTAAAGCCATTCAAGGATAAATATACTCCGCTATACATTTCAAGATATTCATTCATTCATTATATTTATCCCTTCAGCTAAGTGCAAGGAAATACTCTACCCTCACCCTTTTCTCAGCAGAAATTAATCTCAGGCGTTCACCTCATCTTCAAATACGTATTGATTACAGGCCTGTGACAGGCCATAGAAAACCTTGACCTTATAGCCAGTTTGTTAGACAATCCGCAGAATACGTATTACAATAGACCTGGGTTTCTTTCTTACTGCGAGGCGAGGACCAAAAGCAATTACAAATATTGGGAGTACTAGATGACTATCAAACGGTTACTGATTATTATTGGCATCCTGCTAATACTATTGGTAGGAGTGTCCGTCTATACCCTCGCCGTGCTTCTACCTGATACCTCTCAATCGTCACAATCAACCTTCTCAACAACACCAACTCAGGCCGCTCCTACGATCATCAGCAGTGCCCAGAGATTCATAGGAACTATTCAATCTCTGGGAAATCAAACATTCGTGATAGTCCTGGCCAATCAAAAGAAAACCATCACCGTCAATGTGAACGACAAAACGAAATACACTATTCAAAACGGGTCGGCCACTTTTCGCGATTTGAAGGTTGGGGAGTTGATAGAGGTTCGCGGCCACCCAGATTCAATGAATGTAACTACCATGCTTGCCGTCAGTATCATCGTCAAGCAGGCGATTGCTTGATAGGTGTTGAGCTCGTGTTAGTCTATACGGCTCCAAAAAGCCCTGCCTGGTGGAGCCGAACCATTGACAGACTTTCTATGCTGATATATCCTGATAGAGACATCATTGACATGCAGATGTCCTGGATGAGTATTGGTTAAAGCTTCTTTTTGGCCTGTATTGGTAGCCCTGCTGGAAAGGTCATCATTATGAAACTTACAATGAAAGGTGATTATGGTTTACGAGCCATGCTTGATATGGCAGCATACTATGGGCAGGGGCCAATTGAGAGCGCTGACATTGCGCGGCGGCAATATATTCCAGAACAGTACCTTGACCAGATTTTGATGGCATTGCGCAAAGAAGGGTTAGTGAAAAGTGTTCGGGGCCCGAAAGGCGGGCATATGCTGGCAAAACCACCCTCTCAGATTTCTATGGCCCAGGTCATGCAGGCCCTCGAGGGCTATGTCCCACCAATGGAATGCCTACCCAACCCTGATTTTTGCAAGCTTTCACCGGGGTGTGCCTTACGCACAGTCTGGCAACAGATTGACGAGATGACACAGCACATACTTACCTCAACTACCATCGAGGAACTGGCTCAAAAACATCAAACTGGTGTCTTGGAGACGATGTACTACATCTAATCATAGAGCAAAGCTCCTGGAGGGCGCTCAGGACGTGATCACAGAAGGGCTGTAACGAGATAGGTGGTCGCAAGTGGATAATGCAGATGCAGGGGCTCGCTTTCAAGCGCCCACATCCAGTACTGAAATGTTGATAGCTATTGTAGAAGATGATGCAGCATTAGCAGGCATGTTCCGTGATATGCTTGGATGTGCTGGTAACTGGCGACTACATATTTTTTCCGACGGACAAGAAGCCAGGACCACCCTGCCAGAGTTGCGAGCGGACCTTATTTTATTAGATGTCGGCTTACCTAACCTGGATGGCGCATCTCTTTATAAAATCTTGCGTGGGCACAGCAATACAAAGAACACGCCTATCATCGTTATCACTGGTAGCCACGACTGGGAATTGCATCGCATGGGGTTACAAACTGGCCTTCTGCTTCGGAAACCTTTTGAGATGGAAGAACTTCTGCGCATGATTCGAGCCCTGTTACCATTCCAGGAAGTGTAGAGGTAGCGTGGCTGGTACCTCGTCCTGTATCATGCCCGTTTTGATCGGAAAACGACAGGTGAAGAGCTATGGCCCACTGGGCAAAAGATGTGACCAAACTCATCGGCCGCACTCCTATCGTAGAGTTAAAGCGGGTGGCCTCTGGTCTCGATGCCACCGTACTCGCCAAGCTAGAAATGTTTAGTCCAGGTTGCAGCATCAAGGACCGCGTTGCCTGGCAAATGATCTGTGAGGCGGAATCACAGGGATTGTTACCTCCAGGAGGTATCATCACCGAACCCACGAGCGGCAATATGGGGATCTCTCTTGCATGGATGGCTGCTGCTCGCGGGTACCAATGTATCCTTACTATGCCGGACACCATCTCCCTGGAGCGGCGTCTTCTCATTCAGCGGTTTGGCGCGAAGATTCTCCTTACGCCCGGTAACCAGGGCATGAGGGGTGCTATTAACAAGGTCATTGAACTGCGGACTACACTCCCGAACACCTGGTATCCGCAACAGTTCTACAATCAAGCCAACCCACGTGCTCATCGAGAGGGAACCGCCGTGGAGCTCTGGGAAGAGACAGCCGGAGCCGTCGATATGGTTGTGATTGGCGTCGGCACTGGAGGTACCCTGACTGGTGTCGCAGAGGGACTGCGCATGCGTAAACCTTCCCTCGAAGTCATCGCCGTCGAACCAGCATCGTGTGCAGTCTTATCAGGTGGTCGACCCGGCCCCCATCGCATCGAAGGTCTCGGAGCCGGTTTCAAGCCAGACACGTTGAGAGTGGACCTCATCGACTCGGTTGTTCCCGTCACCGACCAGGACGCCATAGCTACAGCCATTCGTCTTATGGAGCAAGAAGGTCTCTCCGTTGGTATCAGTAGCGGGGCCGTCGCCTGGGCAGCTCTACAGGAAGCGCGCAAGGAAGAAAATCGCGGTAAGGTCATCGTCACCATTTTTCCTAGCGCCGCCGAGAGATATTTGCAAACCAGCCTTTTTGAAGACCTCAGGAATAGCCTCCATCCATAGATGGATTGTTCATATATTCGCCACTCATATTCACATATTCATTAAGAACTGGGTGCAACCTTTTCCATCATGTGATTCGTATAGCATATAGGTCATAGAGTAATACGAAAACAAAAAAGCATTTAAGAAGTTTGGGTGGTTTATGAAAGAGTCTGCTCCCAATACTTATCGGTTTCGCCTTGGACGAGCAGCATATATACGTACCGGCCTGATGGCATTGCTGCTACTCAGCAGCTTTCTACTCTGTGGCCTCGTCGCAGTTCTACTTGGACTGCGCTTATTTTCAACGTATGCGCATACCTTCACATTTTATTTGAAATGGCAAGACGTTCTCCTAGCTCTATGCTGCTATATTACCTTCATCTCTCTGGGGGGATGTGTGTTCATTATCCGCTTTCTGCACGCCTTGCACACTGGCTATCGCAAAGAGATGATTGTTGTCAGCGATTCCGCCCTTATCGTCCGCGATCTCTCGCATGAAAACCTCTCCAGTATTTTCTGGTATATCAGTACTGCTCTGACATGTTTTCTCACGGCGTTGGTCGGGTTAATCCCGGAGGTGTTGCTCGCCTGGACTGTGCATCTGCCATCCCCTGAGCTGGCCGTTCTGGCTTCCGGAGTAACTCTCGTGCTCGGCCTGGCAGGGCTGGCGCTCACTGTGCCCTTTCTCTCTTTTATTGTCGTTGGGATCGTTGGAAGTATCTCTTTCTGCAGGAAAATGGGCTCTCCACAAACCTATCACCTCACAACCAATGCAACTCTTTCCATTGATCGCTTTGTCCTGACTATCATCTATCCCGATACGCCGGAGTCCATGATCAATCTCAACATTCTTGAACTGGATGATCAACGTGACCTGCTCAACCTGTTGCGCGAACGGTGGGATGGCACGCAGCGCCTCTGGAATCCACGCTTAGGTGAGGAGATCGAGCTTGCCCTGATGGAGGCGCAGCGCTCTGCCGTACTTATCTGAGTGAAAAAGAACGAATTTCGTGCTTTTTTCAGCGCAAATTTTTGAAAAACGCAAATTTGCTCTTGACATCTTCACAAACAGGTAGTATACTTACATCTTGCCAGACTATGTGCATTAGTAACTGTAGTCAATATTGTGTGTGATCTCTATCATTGTTGACAGGTACACGCTGGCAGAGAAGACAGATAGAACCGAAATTTGACGACACATCTTTCCCCATAAGGATACTGCAACGTAAAGTACTGCATGCGCACACAAAATGCTGAAAAACCACAAGAAGTTTGGCTCATTTTCGCCGTGACGTCACAAGAAATGTTGAAGCGTACGAAGCGTTCATGTTTGACTGGTACCTGAGTACTATATATGGGGAATAATGTAGCGTGTTTCGTTGTTTTCATTAGTGAGTTCATCTGCGCTCAAATATAGGGTGGTTGTGACGTGGGCGAGTCGAGAACAATTTGTTCGTGTAGGGGAGTTAGGAGTAACCGCTTGCGAAAGCATTAGGCGGTTACTTTTCTTGTCATAAAACGTCTTTCAACACAGGCTTATTAAGTTATCATCTTTTAGTAATATCTTTTCCGTTTTTTGTTTTACGTAGAGATGCGCATTCCTCTTTATATGCGTATCTCTCATCGTTTCCTCATGTGGGCAACAAGGTGAGAGGAGAACACTACACATGGCAGTTAGCAGCAGGGCTGTGGCTCTCCCCGAGCGCGTCTCATTTGCACGTATCCCTGATATACGGCCGATGCCGGGGCTGATTCAAATTCAGCTTGATTCTTTTGAATGGTTTAAGAAAGAAGGTCTGCGCGAGCTTTTTGAAGAAATCTCTCCTATTGAAGACTTTACAGGTAAAAATCTTAGTCTAGAATTTATTGTACCTCCTGAGCCGTTTGGCAAGCCCAAATATAACGAGGACGAGTGCCGTGACCGCGATGCCACATACTCCGCGCCTCTCAATGTCAAGGCTCGCCTCATCAACAAAGAGACTGGTGAAATCATCGAGAAGGACATCTTCATGGGTGATTTCCCTCTTATGACCAAAGAAGGTACTTTCATTATTAACGGCGCCGAGCGCGTCGTCGTCAGTCAGCTCGTGCGCTCTCCCGGCGTTTACTTCACCGCCGATGAGGACGCGACCACCGGCCGTAAACTCTTCGCCGCCAAGCTCATACCGGGCCGTGGCGCATGGCTAGAATTTGAGACCAGCAATAAAAATTTACTGACCGTCAAGATCGACCGCAAGCGCAAATTGCCTATCACTACGTTGCTGCGAGCTATCGCTAGCCTGGCCAAGGATCAATACCATGCCGAAAACCTGGATCTCTCAACAGACCAGGGCATTCTGGATGCGTTTCGCGACGTGGATACTGATCCCAACATTCGCTACATCCAGGCTACGCTGGACCGCGACCCTGTGAAAAGAGAGGACGAGGCGCTACTCGAACTCTATAAAAAATTGCGCCCCGGCGATCCCGCTACTATCGACAATGCCCGTTCGCTCGTTAAAAATCTCTTTTTTAACCCGCGTCGCTATGATCTTGGTAGCGTCGGTCGCTATAAGCTCAATCGAAAGCTTGATCTCTCTACTCCGCAAAGTGAGCGCATCCTGACCCAGGACGACCTGGTCAATATCATTCGTCGCCTGGTCGCCTTGAACAACGGGCACGGCCGCAAAGACGACATCGATCATCTTGGCAACCGCCGCGTGCGCTGCGTTGGAGAGCTGATCCAGACGCAGTTCCGTGTCGGCCTCCTGCGTATGGAGCGTGTCGTAAAGGAGCGCATGAGTATCCAGGAGCCAGGCCAGGCAACACCGAACGCACTGATCAATATTCGTCCGGTCGTTGCCGCTATGAAGGAATTTTTCGGCGGTAGCCAGCTCTCGCAGTTCATGGATCAGACCAATGCCCTCGCAGAGATCGGCCATAAGCGCCGCCTCTCGGCCCTCGGTCCTGGTGGTCTCTCGCGCGAACGTGCGGGTTTCGACGTACGTGACGTACATCAATCTCACTATGGCCGTATCTGCCCAATCGAGACCCCTGAAGGTCCAAATATCGGACTGATTGGTAACCTCGCTACCTATGGACAGATCAATCCTTATGGGTTCGTCGAGACTCCCTATCGTAAAGTGTATAAGCGTCTCCCTGTCAGCGACCGCCGCCTGATTGGTCGCGAACTTCGTGGCGTCGTTGGCCGCGAGCGTGAAGATGTGGTCACTGCTGATGGCACCGTGTTGCTCAAGGCACGCGAACGCGTGCGTGTTGACGAGGCACTCTACAACCGGTTAGTGGAGGTGCTTGAGGATACAGAGGTGAGGATCAAGCCCTTCGTCACCAACGAGGTAGAATACCGCACCGCCGATGATGAAGAGAACTTCTGGATCGCTCAGGCCAATACCAGGCTGACCGAAAACGATGAGTTTGCCGATGACCGTGTTCTTGCTCGTTACGAAGGGGAGTTCGCCATGGAGAGCGCGGATACCATGGACTACATGGACGTCTCGCCCCGTCAGACCGTTAGTGTCGCCACAGCGCTCATCCCATTCCTTGAGCATGACGATGTGAACCGCGCGCTCATGGGCGCGAACATGCAGCGTCAGGCTGTCCCTCTGTTGCGTCCGCAGTCACCTATCTGTGGCACGGGCATCGAGCGGCAGGTCGCTATTGACTCTGGCCAGGTACAGGTCAGTAAAGTGAGCGGTGAAGTCGTCTCGGCTACCGCCCGTAAGATCGATATCGTTGACGATCAGGGCGAAGTACAGACGCATCGTTTGCGCAAGTTCGTGCGCTCTAACGCTGGAACCTGTATCAATCAGCGGCCAATCGTGCGCAAGGGCGACTACGTCAACGCCGGACAGGTCATCGCTGATAGTTCATCAACAGAAAACGGGGAGCTTGCTCTCGGGCAAAACATTCTCGTCGCCTTCATGAGTTGGGAAGGTGGCAACTACGAGGACGCCATTCTCATCAGCGAACGCATCGTCCGCGAAGACTACTTTACCTCGATACACATCGAGAAGTATGAGGTCGATGCGCGCGACACTAAGCTTGGCCCCGAAGAGATTACTCGCGATATACCCAATGTCGGTGAAGAGGGTTTGCGCAACCTGGACGAGCGCGGCATCATCTATGTCGGCGCGGAAGTAGGGCCGCAAGATATTCTTGTCGGTAAAATCACGCCAAAGGGCGAGACGGAATTGACGGCAGAAGAGAAACTCCTGCGGGCTATCTTCGGTGAAAAGGCTCGTGAAGTCAAAGATACTTCTCTGCGAGTACCTCACGGAGAGCGCGGCAAAGTTGTCGAAGTCAAAGTGTTCTCGCGTGACGCGGGAGATGAATTGCCTCCGGGCGTCAATCAACTCGTGCGAGTCAGCATCGCCCAGAAGCGCAAAATAGGAGCAGGCGACAAAATGGCTGGACGCCACGGGAACAAAGGCGTTATCTCGCGGGTATTGCCGATAGCAGATATGCCGTTTCTCCCCGATGGCACTCCGGTGGATATCATTCTAAATCCGTTGGGTGTTCCGCACCGTATGAATATTGGGCAGATCATGGAGACCCATCTGGGCTGGGCAGCCGAAAAATTGGGCTTCAAGATAGCTACCCCTGTATTCGACGGCGCTACCGAGGAGGATATCGAGGAGTTCCTGCGCCGCGCTAATCTGCCAGATACTGGCAAGGTGCAGCTCTTTGATGGACGCACCGGGGAACCGTTTGACCACCCGATCACCGTTGGCTACACCTACATGTTGAAGCTAGCGCACCTTGTCGAAGACAAAGTGCATGCCCGTTCAACTGGCCCATACAGCCTGATAACGCAGCAACCCCTCGGTGGTAAGGCGCAGTTTGGTGGACAGCGTTTCGGTGAAATGGAAGTGTGGGCACTCGAGGCTTATGGAGCAGCCAACATACTCCAGGAGATCCTGACGGTCAAGTCGGACGATGTTGTAGGCCGTGTCAAAACCTACGAAGCTATCGTCAAAGGCGAAAACATCATGGAGCCTGGCGTACCTGAATCCTTCAAAGTGCTGGTCAAAGAGTTGCAGAGCCTGGGCATCAATGTTGAGGTCCTTAACGAAGACGAACAAAAAATACAGTTCGTTGAAGATACATCCAACGATGTCATGCCCGAACTAGGTATCAACCTCTCCGGCTTCGAAGGGGACCATTGAAATAATATGTAGGGGCGACCCTCGCGGTCGCCCTGGAACAATGTACCCCGTTCTTTAAATTAAATAAATGTAATGCGACATGTAGGGGCGACCCTTGTGGTCGCCTCGGGTGGGATGGATAGCCTGTAACGGACTGATCGTTCAGCGCGTCCTTACGCCAGGAGGCAGCATGCTCGAAGTAAATGACTTTAACGCAATCCGTATTGGCCTTGCTAGCCCAGAACAGATTCGTGGTTGGAGCTATGGTGAGGTCACGAAACCAGAAACGATTAACTACCGAACGCTCAAACCGGAAAAAGATGGCCTGTTCTGTGAACGTATCTTCGGACCAACCAAGGACTGGGAGTGCTACTGCGGTAAATATAAACGTGTTCGATTTAAAGGAATAGTCTGTGATAAATGTGGTGTGGAGGTGGCACGCTCAAAGGTACGCCGTGAGCGCATGGGACACATCGAACTGGCGTCTCCCGTGAGCCACATATGGTACTTCAAGGGAACGCCCAGCCGTATCGGTCTCTTGCTTGACCTCTCGCCACGCAACCTGGAGCGCATCCTCTACTTTGCCCTCTATGTCATCACTGATATTGATGAGGAGGCTCGTCAGCGTGAACTGATGCACCTGGACGAGGAGCTTCTCAAACTGGATCAGAACCTGGACGAGCAGGTAGTAGAGCTGGTCGACCAGTTGAAGGATAGACGCGACAGCGATATTCTCAAGTCGAGAAATCGCATTGACGAAGACCGGGTGGAGGCTGAGGCGCGCCGCGAACAAGAGTTGGAAGCTGCCAGGCAGGCTGAGAGCGACACTCTGGCTCAGTTGCGCGCCGCGATAGGACAGGCAGCTGATGAGGATATCATTTTTGAGCCAACAGGCCAGGTTATTGTGGCTGAGGGTGACGTCGTAACACCAAAGCATCTCGAATCGCTGGAGCAGAAAGCTGAGATTTTCCGCAACGATATCGCCGAGAATGCCCGTCGCGAGATCGAGGCGACACGGTTGGAGAATGATCGCGACGCTGAGCGTACCAAACTTGAATACCAGGGACAGATTGACTCGGCCCAGTCGCGGTTGGAGGTGGAGCGAGTCAGTAACAAGCAGCGCTTAGAGCAGTTACGGCGTGATCTTGAGGGCCTCAAAAAGATGGACCTGCTGCAGGAGGGCCGCTATCGTGAGCTGAAAGATGCCTTTAGCGGGGTATTCCGCGCGAGCATGGGGGCAGAGGCAGTGCGTGAATTGATTGCTGGCCTGGACCTGGATAAACTGGCCGTTGACCTGCGCCGCGAAATTGGTTCGACGGTTGGACAGCGCCGTAAAAAGGCGACCAAGCGCTTGAAAGTGGTAGAAGCTTTCCGTAAGTCAAACACTTCACCTGAATGGATGATATTGACTGTCTTGCCCGTGCTGCCGCCCGATTTGCGCCCGATGGTGCAACTTGACGGTGGTCGCTTCGCCACTTCGGATTTGAATGACCTGTATCGCCGCGTCATTAACCGCAATAACCGCCTCAAACGGCTATTGGAGTTGAGCGCTCCTGAGATCATTATTCGCAACGAGAAGCGCATGCTGCAAGAAGCGTGTGATGCCCTCATCGACAACGGACGACGTGGTCGTGCAGTGGCTGGCTCAGGCAATCATAAACTTAAGAGCCTGTCAGATATGCTCAAAGGTAAACAGGGACGCTTCCGTCAGAACCTGCTCGGTAAACGCGTGGACTACTCCGGTCGTTCAGTCATTGTGGTCGGCCCGGAGTTGAAGCTGCACCAGTGTGGCCTCCCCAAGAGGATGGCGCTGGAGCTCTTCAAGCCGTTTGTGATGCGGAAACTGGTGGAGCAGAACTTTGCCCACAATATCAAGAGCGCGAAACGTTTTGTGGAGCGCGTGAAGCCTGAGGTGTGGGATGTACTGGAAGAGGTCATCAAAGACCATCCCGTGCTACTGAACCGCGCCCCGACACTGCACCGCCTTGGTATCCAGGCCTTCGAGGCAATATTGGTCGAGGGTAGTGCAATTCAACTGCATCCACTGGTCTGTTCAGCCTTCAACGCAGACTTTGACGGCGACCAGATGGCAGTGCACGTACCGCTCTCTGATAAAGCGCAGGACGAGGCCCGCCAGTTGATGCTTTCGACGCGCAACCTGCTTGCTCCAGGAACTGGTGAACCATCGATTGGAGCCAGCCAGGATATGGTGCTGGGTTGTTTCTACCTGACGCAGGATCGTCCGGGTCAGAAGGGCGAGGGGCGTGTCTTTACCGACGTCACCGAGGCGCTGCTGGCTTACCAGCATGGCGTTGTCGCCTTACAGGCGCCGGTCCAGGTACGCCTGGGCAATGTCGATGTCTATGACAATCCTCCACCCGACAAGGCCACTATGACCGCGAATGGGAAGAGGGTCACAACAACGGTTGGACGTATCATTTTCAATCAGGCTCTGCCAGAGCGCCTGCGCTTCAAGAACTACGCGATGAAGAAAGAGAACCTGAGACAGGTAATCGGCGATTGCTTCAAAGAGTATGGGCGCGTCAAAACTGCTGAACTGGCTGACGAGATCAAACGCCTTGGCTTCACCTACGCGACAAAGGCTGGCGTAACTATCGCCATCAGCGATGTCAAAGTGCCAATCGGGAAGCAGGAGGAACTGGCCGCAGCGGATGCCAAGATCGTCGAACTTGAAGAGCAATACCGTGACGGTCTCATCACAGACCATGAGAAGTACCAGCAGACGGTCGATGTCTGGAACGAGGCGACCGATAATGTAACCAGGATGGTTGAGGATACACTTGACCCGTTTGGTTCCATCTACACCATCGCCAGGTCGGGAGCTACGAAAGCGAAGTTCCAGCAGATCCGCCAGTTGTCAGGTATGCGTGGCTTGATGGCGAGTCCTTCTGGACGCATCATCGATGTACCAATTCGCGGGAACTTCCGTGAAGGTTTGAGCGTGTTGGAGTACTTTATCAGTAGCCACGGCGCTCGTAAGGGTCTTGCCGACACCGCGTTGCGTACGGCAGAGTCGGGTTACCTGACACGTCGTTTGATCGATGTGGCACAGGATGTTATTGTCAACGATGAAGACTGTGGAACGACTGACGGCATTCTCATCACCGAGGCCGACAGCAAAGACATGATGCTGCCGGATATTCGCAGCCGCCTGATAGGTCGCGTGCTGGCGGAGCCAATTCCTGGTTTTGATCATATCCTGCCAGGTGATGAACTGACCGACGACATGGTCGATGAGATCGTCAATGCAGGGATCAAAGCAGTGCGCGTGCGTTCGGTACTCGGGTGCATATCACACCGCGGCATCTGCCGTAAGTGCTATGGACGCGATCTCGCGGCAAACTCGCTCGTGAAAATTGGAGCCGCGGTGGGTATTATCGCAGCCCAGTCAATCGGTGAGCCCGGTACACAGCTGACCATGCGTACCTTCCATACAGGTGGTATTGCAGGCGCACAGGGAGACATTACGCAGGGTCTACCGCGCGTAGAGGAACTCTTTGAAGCGCGTGTGCCCAAGGACAAGGCGGAGATCAGCGAGATCGACGGTGTCGTCGAGATCGTGAAGGATCCGAACACGAACGCTCGTACGGTCCGCGTCGTCTCTACGAACGTTTTCTTTGACGAGTACCCGCTGCCTGCCGGTAGCCAGATTCTTGTCAACGATAGAGATCATGTGCAGAAAGATCAGATTATTGCGCTGATGCCCGCTGAAAATGGCAATGAGCCAGTACCAGTGGCGGCACGCACAGAGGGTGAGTTGGTCATCAACGCGGATGGCATACTGTCTATTCGCTTTGAGGAACGTGAGGAGCGTTCGTACCCCATCCCGGCTGCGCGAAACATTGTCGTCTCCGATGGTCAGAAGATCCAGGCTGGAACACCGATTACCGGTGGTCAGCGCGATCCGCAGGATGTCCTGCGCATCCAGGGACGCGAAGCGGTCCAGATGTATGTGGTCAAAGAAGTGCAGCGCGTGTACCGCAATACTGGTGTCTATATCAGTGACAAACACATTGAGGTCATCATTCGCCAGATGCTGCGCCGCGTCAAAGTAGACGAGCCCGGCGATACAGAGATGTTGCCGAATGACCTGGTAGATCGTTTTGCCTATGCGGATACCAATGCCCGTGTGTTGGCGGAAGGCGGAGAACCTGCTACCGCGCAGACAGTGCTGCTGGGCGTCACCAAAGCCTCGCTCAATACCGATAGCTTCCTGGCTGCGGCTTCCTTCCAGGAGACGACGCGTGTCTTGACAGAAGCGGCTATTGAGGCTCGCACAGATCATCTGGTCGGCCTCAAGGAAAACGTGATCATAGGGAAACTGATACCGGCAGGCTCAGGTATCGCGCAACGCCGCCGCGAGCAGCTTGCACGTCAGCAAGCTGCGGCGGCTCGGCTTGCGGCTACAAACGCCGCCTCTATGGCCGGCGTGGGCGCTGGCACTGTCGGAGTTGGGGCTAGTACTCTCGGAAACCCAAATCTGCATACCCTTGACAGTTTGGGCGAGGAGTGATACTATAGAAACCCGCACGTGTTGAATGTAGGGGCGCGCCTTAGCGCGCCTTCGTGAGGATAAAAGAGGATAGGGAGAATCGTTCATTGCCGACGATCAATCAGTTGGTCCGCAAGGGCCGATCAAACAAAGAGAGGCGGTCTAAGGCTCCGGCTTTGTTGTATTCGTACAACGCGCTGAAGAACCGGACTTCCCGCCTGCGTGGGTCGCCACAAAAACGTGGTGTGTGCACCCAGGTGCGTACGATGACGCCCAAAAAGCCGAATTCGGCAATGCGTAAAATTGCCCGCGTTCGTCTGACGAACCAGATGGAAGTAACCGCTTACATCCCTGGTGAAGGGCATAATCTGCAAGAGCACTCAGTAGTACTCATTCGTGGTGGGCGCGTAAAGGATCTACCGAGCGTGCGTTACCACATCGTGCGAGGTACACTGGATAGTGACGGCGTCTCCAAGAGGCGCCAGGGCCGCTCACGTTATGGTGCTAAGCGGCCAAAGCCCGGGCAGGCAGCTGCCGGTAGGGGCGGAAAAAAATAGTAGCGCAATAAAAGTATTGTGCCAGACCCGATACCACCTGAAGTGTTCAGGCAGGTCGGACTATCACACGTCATCGCGAAAAGACGATTATGCGAGGATAATGAATAACGAATGCCGTATTCTCGTCCTTTCGCAGTGAGAGTCGAGTGACCTCCATTTCTATGGATAGGCACCCGCGTGTAGGCGTCCGATAGAGATTGTAAGGAGAATATCCTGCAATTGAATCGACGCCTTTTCTGGTGTCTATTATGAGCAGTAAAGAGGGGAAAGAGGAACGGGGTTCTCCAGGACGCAAGGAAGATGTCCGCCGGTCACCGGTCAGATACTAGAGAAGTTCAGGCTCCTATCGTGGGAGCCGAAGAGAACCAAGCAGGTTCGTTGATGAGGAGGCAGACTGTGCCAAGACGCAAAAGAGTCGTGCGGCGGCCAGATGTACCAGATGCAAAGTACAAGAGCCGAAATGTGGCTCGCTTCACCAGTAAATTGATGTTGGACGGGAAGCGCAGCCTGGCAGAGCGCATCATTTACGATGCGTTCGATACCATTGAAGCGAAGCAGAAGCGCCCCCCGCTTGATGTATTTGAGCAGGCGCTTAAGAATGCAACGCCTACAGTTGAAGTAAAGCCTCGCCGTGTCGGTGGTTCAACCTATCAAGTTCCAATAGATGTTCGCCGGGATCGTGGCAACGCACTGGCGATGCGCTGGCTCATTAAGTCGGCGCGCAGCCGTACAGGTCGCTCGATGTCGGAAAAACTTGCCAGTGAATTGATGGATGCCGCCGCCGGACAGGGTATGACCATTAAAAAACGTGAGGAGACCCACAAAATGGCGGAGTCTAACAAGGCCTTCGCGCATTATCGCTGGTAACTATATATCATGGTAAGAGAATTCCCACTCGAAAAAACTCGAAATATTGGTATTATTGCTCATATTGATGCTGGCAAAACCACTACTACTGAGCGCATCCTCTTCTACACGAAGAAAATTCATCGCATGGGTGAAGTGCATGAAGGGGCGGCGACAATGGACTGGATGCCCCAGGAGCAGGAGCGCGGCATTACGATTACGTCTGCCGCGACAACGTGTTTCTGGCTTGATTACCGCATTAATATCATTGATACACCAGGCCACGTAGACTTCACTGCAGAGGTCGAACGGTCTTTGCGCGTGCTCGACGGCGGCGTGGTGGTCTTTGATGCCGTTGCTGGCGTCGAACCCCAGTCTGAAACAGTGTGGCGCCAGGCGAATAAGTATAATGTTCCTCGTATCTGTTTCGTCAACAAAATGGATCGTGTCGGCGCTGATTTCTGGCGCACGGTGGATATGATCCGGGACCGCCTGGGTGCAGTACCGGTACCCATTCAGATTCCTATTGGTCGCGAAAACAATTTTAAAGGGTATCTCGATTTAATCGAACAGCAGTCGATCACCTTTATCGATGACCTTGGGACGAAATCGGACCATACAGATGTGCCTACGAGCATGGAGGCCGAGTTTGCGCAACACCGGGAGTACCTGATTGAGCGCGTGGCCGAGACCGATGAAGATCTTACCCTCAAATATCTTGAAGGTGAGGAAATTACCAAAGAGGAGCTTATTGCAGCTCTGCGTAGAGCAACGATTGCTGGCACACTGGTGCCGGTCCTTTGTGGTACCGCTTTGAAAAATAAAGGCGTGCAGGCCATGCTGGATGCAGTAATTGCCTACCTGCCCTCCCCTCTGGATATTCCACCTCCAACCGGCATCGATCCCGACACACATCAAGAAGTTACTCTCCAGGTCAGCGATTCAGCCCCTTTCAGCGCGCTGGTCTTCAAAATTGTCTCCGACCCCTTCGTTGGTCGACTGTCGTACATGCGCGTCTATTCGGGAACCCTTTTAGCGAAGGGCTCGGCAGAGAATAGTACTAAGGATAAAATCGAGCGCATTGGACGTCTGCTGCGTATGCACGCCAACCATCGCGAAGATATTGATGAGATTAGAGCAGGAGATATCTGTGCCGCTGTTGGTTTACGCAACACCTTCACCGGTGACACGTTATGCGATCCACAGAAACCTGTTATTCTGGAATCCATTAACTTCCCTCGACCCGTCATTGACATTGCCATCGAGCCGAAGACCCGTGCCGACCAGGATAAGATGGCGATCGCTTTGAACAAACTGACGGAAGAAGATCCAACCTTCCAGCTGCGCACCGACCCGGAGTCCGGGCAGACCATTATCAGTGGTATGGGTGAGCTGCACCTGGAAGTTATCGTGGATCGTATGTTCCGCGAGTTTAAGGTAGAGGCGAATGTGGGTCGACCGCAAGTTGCCTATCGGGAGACGATTACCCGCGAAGCCCAGGCCGAAGGGAAGCACGTTCGACAGACAGGTGGCCACGGTCAATATGGCGATGTGTGGATCAGGGTTGCTCCCAACGAGCGCGGCAAAGGCTTTGAGTTTATCAATGCTATTGTTGGTGGCGTGGTTCCCAGAGAATATATCAAACCCACAGAAATGGGTATTAAAGAGACATTGGAAAATGGTATCATCGCCGGATATCCAATGATCGACGTCAAAGTGACCCTCTTTGATGGGTCATATCATGAAGTTGACTCGAGTGAAATGGCTTTCAAAACAGCCGGTTCACTCGCGATTAAGGAAGCGGCCCGCAAGGCTGCTCCCGTTCTGCTTGAGCCGGTGATGCTTGTAGAAGTAACCACCTCTGAGGAGTTTTACGGTGATGTCATCGGTGACCTGAACCGGCGCCGTGGAACTATTCTTGGTATGGAGAGCCGTGGGGCGATGCACGTGGTGCGAGGCTATGTTCCCCTTGCTGAAATGTTCGGCTATGTGAACGATCTTCGATCTATGACCAGCGGACGTGCCAGCTATTCGATGGAATTTGCACATTACGATCCTGTGCCGAGAAATATTGCCGAAGAAATTGTCGCGAAGGCAAGCAGGTAGCGGCACAATCATACATCTGTAGGGGCGCCATGCATGGCGTCATGCGAAACTGCATCGCAGGTTTTAATAGGCGGGATGCGTTGTGCTCCTACATTGCCCGGAGCCGAAATCAGGGAATAGGCCTACCGGGCACACGTTATCTTGAAAATACCATCCTTCTCAAGATGGATGGAGATTGAAACACACGAACTAATTATGAAAGAACAAATCGAGTGCCATAGCAGGGTGCAGCCCCTGACGCACGTATGTTTGCACTGAGCACTGTTTTGATGAGGAAAACAAATGGCGAAGAAGAAATTTGAGCGAACGAAACCGCATGTGAATGTGGGCACGATTGGCCACATCGACCATGGCAAAACCACCTTGACGGCGGCCATCACCAAAGTGCTGGCCACCCTCTCCTCGGCCAACAAGTACACCAAACTGGCCCAGTACACCGCCTTCGACCAGATTGACAAAGCGCCCGAAGAGCGCGAGCGCGGCATCACCATCGCCATCGCCCACCTGGAGTACGAAACCCAGAAGCGCCACTACGCCCACGTCGACTGCCCCGGGCATGCCGACTACATCAAGAACATGATCACCGGAGCCGCCCAGATGGACGGAGCCATCCTGGTGGTGAGCGCCCCGGATGGGCCCATGCCCCAGACGCGTGAACACGTCCTGTTGGCACGCCAGGTGGAAGTGCCGGCCATGGTCGTCTTCCTCAACAAAGTCGACATGATGGACGACGAAGAATTGCTCGAACTGGTCGAGTTAGAAGTCCGCGAACTGCTCTCCAAGTACCAGTTTCCCGGCGAGGAGGTGCCCGTCATTCGCGGCTCGGCCTTGCGCGCCTTGGAGAGCCAGGGCGACCTCTCGCGCAGCGACGTCGATGCAGCCTGCATCTGGGAGTTGAT
>WNGJ01000913.1_pt1 | contig 27966 bp, 27 predicted proteins | sample 5400611 | NCBI WGS metagenome assembly WNGJ01 (sample SAMN13153375, study PRJNA577476) | soil metagenome | isolation source: 40 cm soil or saprolite under Garry oak tree replicate 1 | place: USA:California | collected 2016-06-15
GACGACGGCCTGGCGAGCGCTTTTTGATAATGGCCGCTTGACATCCGGTCAGCGGGTGTTGATTCAGGGAGCAGCGGGTGGGGTTGGTCTGTTCGCCGTCCAGTTGGCGAAATGGAGGGGCGCACAGGTGATCTGCACGGCCTCCACAGCCAATCTCGATTTTGTGCGCTCTCTTGGTGCGGATACGGTCGTGGATTACACGACGACGTCGGTTGAGAGCGTGGTCCAGGATGTTGACCTGGTGCTGGATGGGGTCGGAGCAGAGACCTTGAGCAGGTCTCTCACCGTCCTCAAGCCTGGGGGAACGCTGATCTCAATTGCAGGTCCGCCGCCCCAGGAACAAGCCAGGGTGCGCGGTGTTCGCGCGGCGTTCATCCGCAACCAGTATTCTCGTGAACTCTTACAGACTGTTACACAGTTGATCGATGAAGGCCATCTTAAAGTGACGGCTGGGAAGACGTTTGCGCTCAGTGAAGTGCAACAGGCCCATGAGTACGGTCAGAGCAGTCATGGACGTGGCAGGATCGTGCTACAGATCGCCGATGGAGCAGAGAACACTTTTGCATAACGCGTGGTAAAGCCACACGAACTGGTGAAAGAAAGGGAAAGGCTTGGAATTCGACTTCTTTTCATGCTTGGGAAGCATAGTTTTGCAGAAAAACTTCGGATATAGTAGCAATCTTAACTTCTTTACATTCCAATACGAGATTGTAACGGGTGACCTACTAGATGATGCGAAGTTATGCGATCGGAGCAAACTCAATAAGCTACCACTCCGATAACATGAGCAATCATGGGAAAAATCGTCCATTTTGCGAACGGATGTACGAAGTAGCCACTACAGCAAACTGCCGATTCTGAACTCCTTTAAATTATGTTCTTACCTTATCTACGTTTCGGATCGCAAAATGCTTCATCAAAAGTGGCGAAGGCAACTAACTCTTGGCGAGATTTGATGGTATCTGCTTCTGCGCCTCCTTCAAGAACTCCAGGATCGCTCCGGTATCCTGGTTCAACATCCAGGACTCGGCCACCTTGCCGTCCCGCATCTTGAACACAAACGCCTCCGGAACAGCAAGCTTTCTTCCACTCTGTGGTACTACTGCCCTATTTATCCCAAAGACCACCACATACTCCTGCGTGGTTTCCAGAAAGACAGTGGAATTTTCCTGCTGAACTTCTTCGGGTGGTTTCCCTGAAAGGCCTGGCTTCAACGCCTCCCAGGTTCGGTAGAAACCATTCACATGTTGAAGGGCTCCTTCATAACCGTGATAGTCTCCACCATAGGGCAGGGAGGGCGCTTCGTGAATTACGACCTCGGGAAGGTACGCCTCCAGAATGGCAGCCTGGTCGTGTCGGTCGACAGCGTCAAAGAGACGCTTCACGGTTTCCACCTGCTGTTGTGACGGAGGTTCTGCTCTCGAATGCTCAGGCGAACGCTGTTTGGCTCGGGTTTGCAATGCCTTGAGCGCCTCGATTTCTCCGAGATGCCCAACGCACCCCAGCAAGATTTCTTTGATGACTGGATATGCCGTCAGTCTTTCGCCCACGAACATGGTTGGCTGTGCCAGCACCCCTTCCGGCAAGGAGAGAAGGTACTGGCGGAGGGCATGGCTCACCTGGTCTAGATAGGCGAGGAGTTCCTCTGCACTCAGAACAGGAATCGCAGACACTTCCTCCTGCGTGTAACCAGACAGGATACCCAGGCCACCAGTGCCGATGCCGCGAGGGTCATAGGCGGTTTGCCTGGCCCAGCCCTGGGTGTACCATTGCTCGGCTTCGGCAGGCCGCTGCTCTAAGAAGCGTACCTTGAGCACATCCAGCCCACGGCTCATATGCCATACTGTGACGCCAATGCTGTTGCCTTCGGTATCGGGTTGCCATGTCAGTTCTTTATGGGATAATCCTGACACCTGCTTGTGGATGCCTTTTGTGAGGTCGTCAACGAGGTCGGCTAATAATTCGAGATCGGTCATAGGATTTTCCACCTTTCTTACAAAAGATGTCGTTACTGGGATGCTGGCTGGTATGTTCCAGGAACCGTCCGAAAGCTGATGGCAAAGCGGTTCCAGCCGTTAATGGCGACGATGGCGAGCGTCAGGTGCACGAGTTCCTGACATTTCGGTTGGCCCTCTGCAAGGAATCTAGCACGGCAATGGCCTTGTTACAAGAGCCATTTGTAGGTATAATAATGGTGCCATTTTTCCTGGTGGTGCCTTCAGAAAGAAAGGTCGAAACGTCCATGCCGAAACGGGTACCAGTCCGCTACGAGCCTATGATTGTGCTCGATACGACCTCATCGGTCCATCTTTATCGCCAGTTGTATGACCGGTTGCGCCTGGCCATTCTTACGGGGCAGCTAGCTACGGGGGCACGGCTGCCTGCGACACGCGCGCTTGCTGACCAACTTGGAGTTTCTCGCAATACGGTCTACCTTGCCTACCAGCAGTTGCTTGCGGAAGGGTACCTCAACAGCAAAGTGGGACACGGGACCTCGGTTGCGCGTGTGACTCCCGAGACGCTGCTCACGCTTCCCTCGACTTCCCAGGGGAGACAATTTGCTCAGGATGACACGGCCCGTTCCCGTGTGTCACAGCGAGGGATGAACATAGCACGCCTGTCTCCTATGCCGAGGTCACAGGTTCCCTCAGCGCCTGGTAAAGCGCCCGCCTTTCGGGCTGGCGTACCCGCCCTCGATCTCTTTCCCTACCAGATATGGGCACAGCTGGTGACACGCCGGGTGCGGCACTCCCTCCAAAGTGCCTCCGACAATCAGGACCCCGCAGGCTACCGTCCGCTGCGCGAGGCCATTGCCGCTCACATTGGTGTTACACGAGGAGTCCGGTGCACGGCGGACCAGGTGATTGTCGTTTCAGGAGCACAGGCGGCGCTTGATCTGGCCGCACGCATATTACTCGACTCTGGTGATATGGCCTGGATTGAGGATCCAGGGTATCCTGGTGCGCGTGGTGCGTTAGGAGGTGCCGGAGCGCAACTGGTTCCTATCCCAGTCAAAGAGGATGGGCTGGATGTGCGCGCGGGGAGAACACGCTGTCCACGGGCCCGTCTGGCCTATGTCACGCCATCCCACCAATTTCCCCTCGGCGTCACAATGAGTTTGGCCCAACGACTTGCTTTGTTGGAATGGGCCAGTCAGGCCGATGCATGGATCCTTGAAGACGATTACGACAGCGAGTATCGCTTTAGCGGACGCCCTCTGGAGGCGTTACAAGGACTTGACAGATCCAATCACGTGATTTATCTCGGCACGTTCAGCAAGGTGCTCTTTCCGGCGCTACGTCTGGGCTATCTGGTCGTCCCACCTGATCTAACCGATGTGTTTGTGGCCGTGCGCCTCTTTGTGGATAGACATGTGCCTATTCTTGAACAGATGGCGCTCGCCGATTTCATAACGGAGGGACATTTCACGCGCCACATCCGGCGTATGCACACAGTCTATGCTGAACGCAGAGCGGCATTAATAGCAGCGGTGGCAAGTGAGCTAGGCGAGATGCTCGAAGTACATGCGCCGGAAGCAGGCATGCATCTTGTCGGCTGGTTGCCCCCTCACGTGGATGACGCGAAAGTCACGCAGCAAGCTGCGAAGTATGGAGTTGAAGTGATCCCTGTATCGGTGTTTCGTCGTGAGCCAATGCCCCGTGAGGGGTTAGTGCTCGGCTATGCTGCCGTGAACGAGCAGGAAATCCGCGAGGGAGTTCACCGGTTGGCGCTGGCGATCCGCTCGATGCCTCGCCCCATCAGAAGTGCAGCCGAAATACATGAACCAGGGAGTTAGCCATTTTAAAGCGGTTCCTCTTTGCTTCCGACTTTTTCCGAGGTTACATAGGGGCTGACAATGAGCATTGAGAAGCTCTGCAATGAACTTTTTCCTCCCCAGTGTTGTCTTAGACCATGAATAGCTATTCCTGGAGGACCTTGCAGCATGCTAGCCGACTCAGAGCTCATGGCCCGCGTGTGCGAGCATGACGTGAGCGCTTTTGAAACGCTCTCTGCGCGTTATCGAGAGAGTATCTATCGCCACGTGCTTGCTACGATCCACGATAGCAGCGCGACAGAAGATATCGTCCAGGAGGTCTTCCTGCGCATCTGGACGCGCGCGGAACAGTGGCACGGGCGCGGGAGCTTTAAGGCCTGGCTCTTTCGCATCGCCACGAACCTGGCGCTGAATCATTTGCGCACGCTGCGCAGGCGCAGGCAGCAACCGCTAGAAGCCCCTGCCGATCCTCTCAATGAGGACGATGAGAGCAGCGTACCATCCTGGATGGTCGATCACTCGCTGCCCGGGCCAGATGTCATCGTGGAAGAGGGCGAACGCAGTCAACTCCTTCAGCAACTGATAGAAGAACTTCCCGAGGAGAAGCGGGCGGTCTTTCGCCTGTTTTATGATGCCGAGATGGAGACCCGGCAGGTTGCCCAGACGCTTGGCATCCCGGAGGGGACCGTGAAATCACGTTTACACTACGCCACCAGGCGCCTCGCTCAGAAATGGCGAGACCTGCAACACGAATGGGAGGATATGGCATGACCATCATGGACGCCCCCTGGCACAAAGCTTCATTCGAACGTTTTCTTCATGAGCGTTTGCCCCACCTGCTGGCCGAACATGTCCCACTTATCGGCTATGCTGCCACAGCAACGAATCAATACACCTGCCAGATAGAACTGACTCTGCCCTCGCCTGCGGGAGATGTTGTTCTTGCATACGCGGGCCTGCCCCAACCGGATCAAGAGGGTATCTTCCAGGTCAATGGGAAGCGCCAGGTCGTCGTTCCCTATGCCACGCACGATGATCTGGAAAACGCGGAGATCTTCTGCGTGGGCGAGCAATTAGAGACCCATCTGCGCCAGCGCCTGGGCAAAGTGCCAGATGACCTGGCATGGGATACCGCGCTGGCCAGGACCAGGCTGCCGCTCAACCTCTGGATCGAAGAATTCTTTGAGAGACCTCCCCGCTATGCCTGGCCGTCGCCAGAAAACGACTGGACAACTTCCGTTCAATCGCTGGATGACACAAACTGGCTGGCCAGGCACGCCCACCTGCGGCGCCTCTCCATCATGGACCGCCAGCACCTCTTCAGGCCTGGACATTTCGGGCGTACCTGCCCCTTTGAAACGCCAGAAGGCCCGAATATCGGACGTATCTTGCCAATTGCCCTCGGCGCCGAAATACGCGACGGCAAACTGCTGATCATCGACGAACGGCCAGAAGCCACTCTTGGCCTTGAAGCAGCGATGATCCCGCTGCTTGAGCATAACGCGCCCGAGCGGCTACTGATGGGCGCGAACATGTTGCGCCAATGGATCGTCCCACCATCGCCCGAGCCGGCGCTCATCCAAAGTGGCAACGAACCGGACGCCCCCGATTTCTGGTGTGGGCACAACCTGCTCACAGCCTTTCTCTCCTGGGGAGAGGATACCTATGAAGATGGAATTGTCCTCAGCGAGTCGTGTGCCCGGCGGCTCTCCTACACGCATCCCGTCGAGCCAGGAGACAAGCTGAGCAACCGTCATGGCGTCAAGGGTGTCGTCAGCCGTATTCTTCCAGACGACGAGATGCCCCATCTCGCCGATGGCACACCGGTTGAGCTGATCTTCAACTTTATCAGCCAGCACGCGCGCGCGTACTTTGGGCAGGTCCGTGAGGCCGTGTTGAGCCATATTGCCCATGCCGGGGGCAGACCGATGATTATTCCTCCTTTTCACGCGCCTGCTGAGCGGGAAATCCGCTCGCGACTGGCTCAGGCAGGGCTGCCAGAGAATGGGATGGAACGGTTGATGGATGGCCGGAGCGGGAACCCCCTGGCCGGGCCGAGCACCGTGGGTTGGGTCTACTGGGGAAAACTCGTCCACGTAGCGCACGAAAAGCTGCAGGTCGCGACGGATAACAGCAGGGGACAACGCTTGAACGAATACGATTACTATGCCTTGCACCAGGCAGGAGCAGTTGAGGTTATTCGCGAGGCATTCAATACCAGCGCGGCCGGCCACCCTGAGGGCGGCCCGCTGAGTCAACGACTCATCAGAGGCAGCCTTGAACAGGCCGGGGCACCGTCACCCCAGTTGAGTGCGCTGTTAAAACGCCTGGACGTCGTTGGCATCCGAGGCGAGTTGAGCGAAAGCGGGCTGGCATTTCACCTGGGAGAGCCCGAGGGAGTGGCGCTTGATCTCGCGGCTCCCGTAGCCCATCCCTGGTTGCGGGGGCAGGTGCTGACACGCATCGGAGTGAGCGGCGGCACACCGGTTGCCTATCAGGCGCTTACCGAAGCCAATGTGCGCCTGGGGCACATTCTGAGTAGCGGAGCGCCCGCGAGCCTCAGGCAGCAGGCCCAGGCTCAATTGGCTGTGCGCGTCCAGGAATACTGCGCGACCCTGCTGCCAGCCGTTCAATTTGCAGCACGCGTGCAGTTCAGTGGGCGCGCAGTGCTCGCACCCGGGCCGAATCTGCACCTGGACCAGGTTGGAGTAGCGGAAGAGCTGGCGTGGCCGCTCTTTGGCCCGCTTGTAGCACGTGAACTTGCGGTTGAGGAAGTACGGCAGCGCAGCGAGCAGGCTACACGCGTTCTGGACGAGATCATGGCCCGCTCCTGGGTCATGATCCATCGCTCGCCAGCATTTACTCCGCAGACCTTTCTCGCCTTCCATCCTGTGCGCATTGCCGGGCGTGTGCTTCGTCTACACGCGCTGGCCTGTCGTCTCCTGCAAACAGACTTCGATGGCGACCAGGCAGCGATTTTTCTGCCGCTGACCGAGCAAGCCCAACAGGAGGCTGGCGAGCGTCTCGCGATCGCGGCACACCTGGCTCGCACACCTGATCTGCTGCACGATCTCTTGCCGAATAATGAAGCGCTGTGGGGTCTGGCCAGCCTGAGCCTCACCGAGGAGGGGAAACAGAAGATCGTAGATAGTATCGGCATGAACATAGTACCTGCCGGCGAAATCGTCACACGCGCATTGCTGGAAGAGGCGCTGCAACAGATTCTCCAGCGGGATGGCATACCTGCGGCATTGGAACTGCTTGAAAAGCTGGCGCGCTGCGGTTTCGCTGAGGCCCGTGCGTCGGGGGCGTCGATCAGTCCCTTTATAGGCAGTCGGTTTCCCTTGCCGCCTGCGCCGGCAGAGGATGAGGGGAATCAATGGAACCGTTATCAGCAGGAGGTAAGCGAACGGCTTGCCGCCCATACCGACTACACACAGCCCGATCTTGGGCCGCAGTTGCTGGCGGTGAAGAGTGGAGCCAGGGGAGAGATAGAGCAGCTTACTGGCCTGCTGAGCACACAGGGAGTTGTTAAAGACATTCTGGACAGGCCAGTACCCATCCGCCATGGCTATCGCGATGGTTTGCCGCCGGCAGAACTTTGTACCCTCGCGATTGGGGCGCGTGAGAGCTTTGCGCAGGTACAGCGCGAGTGGATAGAGATGAGTCAGGAGATCCGCAAACGTGACAGAGCGCAGAGTTTTCACGTGCTCGCGCGTGCCATGCGCGCCGAGCAGCCAGCACTCGTCTTTGCCCATGCCGCCGCCATCGGGGAACGAGATCCCTTGACCGATCCTGACAGTCGTCTTTTTGCAGGTTTATCAGCGCGTTCCCCCATTTTTTGAGAGGGATGGAGAGGCGGCACCTGCCGAGCCGCTTCAGTGAGAATTGGAAAACTCTGTTCTACTTTAGAACGTATCTAGACGGCAAAAGCCCTTTGTGATAAGCTTGTGAGAAGAAGACGTGCCGGAGGAACCGGAGGAGATACGAAGGAGCAGGTATGAGCGAGAACGACCAACGAGACGCACAACTTCTACCTCTCTCAGTGCATGCTCACAAGAATCGGGCTATGTGGGAAGCGACCAGCGACAGCTATGAACAAGCGCATGCGATGGATCTCTCAGGAGAAAAAGCGATGAGCTGGGGGCTCTGGCGCATCCCAGAGGCAGAACTGCATATTCTTGGGGAGGTAGCTGGCAAGGATGTCTTGGAGTTGGGCTGCGGAGCCGCCCGCTGGTCGATTGCTCTGGCTGGACGTGGCGCACGGCCCGTTGGCCTCGATGTTTCATCACGACAACTCCAGCATGCGCGCCGCCTTATGGCTCAGGCAGGGGTGAACTTCCCGCTGGTTCAAGCCAGCGCTGAAGACGTCCCCCTGCCTGATGCTGGCTTTGACATCGTCTTCTGTGATTGGGGAGCGATGACTTTCTGCGATCCTCACCGAACAGTGCCAGAAGTCGCTCGCCTGCTGCGACCTGGGGGGCTGTTCGTCTTTGCGACCGCCACACCGATCCAGTGTCTGTGTCAGGACATGCAGACGGACCAACTCACCGACCACCTGGTCAATGACTATTTTGGCATGATGCGTTTGGAGTGGGAAGACGAGGTAGATTTCCAACTGCCCTATGGGCAGTGGATCCGTCTCTTCCGAGAGAACGGCTTGCTGGTCGAGGATCTGATCGAGACCCAACCACCTCGTGGGGTGAGCAGCACCTACCGCGACGCCGTCGAAACAGAGTGGGCCAGGCGCTGGCCGATGGAGAACATCTGGAGGCTGCGCAAGCAAGCAAGTGCATAATCGTTGTCTTCTTCTGGGTCTGCAGATCCATCAAATGACCTGTGCTGGCTACTTAGGATATCCGTTCCAAAATCAGGTAGTAAACAGTCATGCAGGAAACCCTAAGTCACCTATCTGATGTGTAGATTGCAGAGAAAAAGAATCGGTAGAGCCAGCATTAGCGCTTTTTTGGAACGGATGTCCTAAGTAGCCAGTACAGGGCACAGCTCATCGAGTGCGCGATCGAGACGATCGCCACGCTGGGCTATGCTCAGGCATCGCTGGCTCAAATCGCCAGGCGGGCGAACATTAGCAAGAGCGTGATCACCTATTACTTCGGCAGCAAGGAGGAGTTGATTGAGCAGGTGGTGGAAGGCATGTACACTGCTGCTACGTCCTTTATGAGGCCGCAGATCGCCGCCGAGCGCACCGCCACGGCGAGGTTGCAGGCCTATCTCCGCAGCAATATCGCCTATATTGCCGCCCATCGTCTGCAGATGATGGCGATCATCGACATTGTGCTCAACGTGCGCACGAAAGACGGCCAGCTGCGCTACCATCCGGGCTCTGAGAAACCCGACCTGGAGGCCTTAGAGGCCATTTTGCGTCAAGGCCAGGCCGACGGCGAGTTCAGGGCATTCGACCTGCGGGTCATGGCGGTCACCATCCGAGGAGCCATTGACGCGGTGGGGCGCTTCCTTGTGGCCCATCCGACCCTGGATGGGGAGACGTATGCGCAGGAACTGGTGACGCTGTTTGACCGAGCCACCCGCAAGGAGTGAGGTATCCCTATGAGTCTTATTGTCGAGCACATCAACAAATGGTTTGGTCAGTTCCAGGCGATCACGGACCTCTCCATGAAAGTGGAAGAGGGAGCGCTTTTCGGCTTCCTGGGCCCCAATGGCGCAGGCAAGACCACGACGATGCGCATGATCCTCGACCTCTTCCGTCCCGACTCCGGCCAGATTAGCTGGAATGGCACACCGGTGCGCGAGGTCGCTCGTCGCTCCTTCGGCTATTTGCCAGAAGAACGCGGACTCTATCCCAGGATGGAGGTCGCCGAGCAATTGATATTCCTGGCCCGGCTCTCCGGTCTCTCCAAACAGGACGCGGAGCGCGCCCTGGATGAGTGGCTGGAGCGGTTCCAGATCAGCGCCAATCGCCACAAGAAGATCGAAGAACTCTCCAAAGGCAACCAGCAGAAAGTGCAGTTTCTCGCCGCCATATTGCACGACCCGACCATCCTGATCATGGATGAGCCCTTTAGTGGGTTGGACCCGGTCAACGCGACGGTGCTCAAAGAGGCATTCCTTGAGATACACCGACGCGGCAAGACGATCATCTTCTCCACCCACCAGTTGGAGCAGGTCGAGGAGTTGTGTGAGGACATGGTGCTCATCAACAAGGGGCAAGTGGTGGTGCAGGGCAGTGTGCAGGAGATCAAACGCCAGCACGGGCGCAACGTGGCACGCCTCAAGCTCGACAATGACCCCGAGGTGCCCTGGCTCGATGCGCTGGTCGGCGTGCACGTGACCAAACGCCGCCAGGACTATCTCGAAATGCAGTTCCAGGCCAACCTCAATCCCAATCTGATTGTGGAGGCGGCGCTGCAGCACGGCGGCATCATCAGCCGTTTCGAGGTAGTTGAGCCCTCACTGACCGACATCTTCATGGAGCTGGTCGGCACGACTGCGCTGCCCGATGCTCCCTCTGCTCTCCCAGCCTAGAGGAAGAGGCGACTGATCCGAGCAGGTGAGCGGAGCGAGCTTCCGATCCGCATACCTGACCGAAGGTAGCTGCGCAGCAGCGTTGGTGTGCGGAATACGGACCCTCGCGCATACCTCGTTGCTGCTCGAAAGGAAGAAGGAAACCATGGCGAAGAAACTGGTGGACATGCCAGAGCACGAACGTTCCGAACAGGAGCACAGGGCCGTAGCGGTGAGTTCAAGCGGCGCCGCTGCCCAGAACACCCCGCGCAATATCCGTTTGATTATCGGGCGCGAATATAAAAATCGTGTGACTCAGCGCAGCTTTATCATCACGAGCATTATTCTCCTGGTCATCGTGTTCCTTGCTGCCTTTATCCCAACGATTGTGCTGTTTGTGCAGCATATTACTGCGCATCCAAGTTCACAAACCCAGGTCGTCGTTGTGAATGACGCGGGTACAGTCGCGGGCCTGAATGAGGCGACACTGACCTCGTACATCAGTTCGGAACTGAACCGGACGACTACCACCAGCCCTGCTCCTTATGCGATTACCAGCCAGCCACAGGCTTCCCTGGTCAGCCTGCAAAGTCAGGTCAAGCATGGCAAGTTGGATATCCTGCTCGTGCTTGATCGTTCCGCGCAAGGGAACCTCCAGTTGCTCTATGACACCAATGCCGATCCAAACAACGACAGCAGTCTGACCAGTATTCAGGCCCTGGCCCAGCAGCTCACCGTGCTCGATACCGCTCATCGCCTTGGTCTCACGCCGTCTCAAACCACTCGCCTCTTTGCTCCTCCCAGCCTGACGATGGTGTATACGCAGCAGGGCCAGAGCACTCGCCCGGTGAGTGAGATCATTGCGGGATTTATCCTCGCCTATGCCGGTGCTTTACTGATTGTCATCTTTGTCTCGACCTATGCCAATATCGTCGCGGCGGGAGTCGCGGAAGAGAAAAGCAGCCGCATTATGGAAATTCTGGTGAATGCCGCGACCCCCTTCCAACTGCTGATCGGCAAGATCGTGGGCATCGGCGCGGCGTGCATGACACAGATGACGTGCCTGGTGGTGGTCGGCATTGGAGCGCTCCTGCTGCAAATCCCTCTGCAAGAGGCGCTGTTCGGTGCAAACGCGGGAGGCTTCATCCAGTATCTCACCAGCGTGTCCATCCCGTTCTACCTCCTGTTCCTGATCTACATTCTCCTGGCGTTCTTCCTGTATGCCGCCCTGTATGCCGGACTGGGCGCGATGGTCAAACGGCAGGATGAGGTGCAAAACGCGACCATACTTCCTCGCCTGCTGGTCACCATTGGATATCTTCTGTTCTTTCTCGGGGCAACTTCTCCCAATGCAGCCTGGACGAAGGTGCTGTCGTATCTTCCTTTCTGGACCCCGACGTTGATGCTGCTGCGCATTGCTCTGGGCACGGCTGCCTGGTGGGAGATCGTCGTGACGATCGCGTTGATGCTGGTTGCCATTCTCGCCTGCACCTGGTTTGCCGCGCGCCTGTATCGCTACGGCGTCTTGATGTACGGGCAGCGGCCTGGCCTGGGACACCTGCTGAAACTGGCACGGATGAACTAACCGCCAGCGAAAGACGGGATCTGTCGAAAAACGAAACGACTGGTTTTGACAGGAGAGGGCTTTTTCAACCTCGTTCAACCTCATCTCGTACGGAGATGTGCAGCAGCCGCTGACGATGCTCTCGGTTGAGGATTTCCTTCAGCCGATCACCAACGCGATGCGCACCCACTTCTTGACGACCAGGGCAGCCGCCCGGCACATGATCAGGCGCGGGTCGGGGGTGATCCTGGCCTTCGGCGGATCGGGCCCCACACGCTCGCAGGGCTGGGAGGCTTCAAGATCGCTCTCGACGCCCTTGAGGGGCTTCGCCGGCAGTGGGCGTGCGAACTGGGCCAGCACGGCATCCGTGTGGTCATCATCAAAACGGGGGATGTCCCCGAGTCCATCGAGGAGAGCGTCGCCATGCGCGAGGAGGTCACCGCTGCGATAGAGCAGGCGAGCCTGCTGAAGCGAGCGGCTCAGCTCTCCGACGTCGGCAACGTGGCAGCCTTCGTGGCTTCAGAGCAAGCGCGCAGCATGACTGCCTCCACCGTGAACATCTCCTGCGGCGCGCTCATGGACTACTGAGCCACAAGAGGGACGATCCACATCAAGGTCTGGAAGAGGAAGCTGGATCACCTCCAGCTTCCTCTGCGGCTTTTTCCGCGCTGCATCATCAGGCAATTTCAGAAAAGCAGCCATTCATCAGGGCCGAGCGAGAAGACGCGTAAGTTGTGGCGACTGATAGCCAGTCTCGATGACACGCGGGTTCTTTACCTCTTTGATGTGTTTGTTCTCCTCCGCCCACTCCATCGTCTAGAAGGCTAGTTCTGTGTCTTGATACTCGATTTTGAGCGTGCTCGTGTGGATGTTAAGCTGAACTTCCTGCTTGGCAAGCCCGGCCTCTGCATAGAAGCGCTACCTGCGGAAACGGATGTATCCTGACCGATCTACTGATCTCTGCAAAAAGAAGTAAAGAAATGGTAAGATGAATGATGAAGTAGCCAGCACAGGTTGCAACAAAAGAACTTGGAGGTCACTGGCTACTACAGTGAAATGCCAGAGTATATGCAGCTTGAACAGCAATTCATTTTGGGAAGACATACCGTGATATACGCCAGATACTTATCAAAAAAGTACCTCATCGAGTTCAATTTACACAGTAATTGACACCATCGACTAAATGGTCTAGAGTATTGATAGTTGATGGTTGTGCTCATTTTGTCTTCGACACATCGACGCATGTTCAACTACCGAGGAAGGAGGGCCAGATGACTGTGACGATCGGCTCATCTGATATTGGTCTCACGGGGGTCCAACTCCTCCGCGTGGGCGGGGATGACGGCGAGACCAAGGCTCTGCTGCACGCACTTGAGCGCAGCGCGCATGCACTTGCGGCCGAACCCGGCTTCTTGACGGCCCACCTGCACGTCTCCGACGACGCCACGATCGTCATCTGGAGGCAGTGGGCCGACGATGCGTCCTGGCGCGCGAGCCGTCAAGGCGAAGGTGAGGAAGTCCAGCGCCACGTCGCCCAACGCGACATCGCCGCGTACAAGAGTGTGTATGTCAATACCGCCAGCGGCGGCCCGTTGTCGATCGAGGCCGACAGCCGCGTCGCCACGCTCATTGACGTGATGGTGACCGATCCCGCGCGGCAGGGGGCGACGCTGTACTTCAACATCGCGAACGCGCCGAGAGCCTGCACCTCAGGTTCCGGATCAGGCGCTGAGCCGTGACGTCGTCAGCTGCTGATCTGGCCGCGCTGCAAGGTGCGATCGCAGGCGATGTCGTCCTCCCCGGTTCGCCCGCGTACGAGTCGGTGCGCCGGCCGCCGATCGCCCGGTTTCACGACATCCGCCCGCAGGCTATCGTGCTGTGCAGGACGCCTATGGACGTCGTCGAGGCGATCTCGTTCGCGCGGCGATCAGGGCTCGGGACGGCGACGCGCAGTGGAGGGCACTGCTTCGCGGGCCGCTCCTCCACCCGAGGGATCGTCATCGACATCAGCCCGATGCACTCCGTATCGGTCAAGGAAGGCGTTGCGACCGTGGGCGCCGGGGCACGGCTCGACGAGGTCTACGACGCGGTCGAGCCGGACGGCGTTACGATCGCTGCGGGTTGCGGGCCGTCCGTCGGGATCGCGGGACTGGCGCTCGGTGGCGGGCTCGGCATCCTGGGCCGCAAGCACGGGCTCACCTGCGACCAGCTCGTCCGCGCGCAGGTGGTCCTGGCGGACGGTCGCGTCGTGGAGTGCGACGAGCACCAGCACGACGACCTGTTCTGGGCGCTGCGCGGCGCTGGTGGCTGTCAGTTCGGAATCGTGACGCTGCTGGTCTTCCGGACGGTCCCGGCGCCGACCGCGACGACGCTGCACCTGATCTGGCCACACACGCACGCAGCCGCGGTCATCGAGGCCTGGCAGGCTTGGGCCCCCGATGCGCCCGACGAACTCGCCGCCAGCCTGCTGGTGACTGCCGCCGGCGACGTCGACGAGCTGCCCTCGGTCCACGTCTTCGGGGCGATGCTCGGTACGGAGGATGACGCGGCGGAGCTGCTCGGGGATCTGGTTGTCCGCGCGGGAGCCGACCCGTCGTCAACCTCGCTCTGCCAGCACAGTTTCCGAGCCGCGAAGTGCCACCTCGCCGAACACGGCCCCGGCGAGGACTCCTCGCCGCCCGGTGACGGATTCTCGAAGTCGGAGTTCTTCCGGCGGCCACTGCCCCGCGACGCCATCGCGGCGCTGATGGAGCACCTCTCCGACGGCCGGACCCCAGGGGTGGTGCGCGTGCTCGACTTCACGCCGTGGGGCGGCGCGTACAACCGCATCCGTCCAGACGCCACCGCCTTCGTTCACCGCGCCGAGCGCTTCCTCCTCAAGCACGACGTCGTCGTCGCAGCCGACGTAGCGAGCGAGGAGCGCGGGGCGGCGCGCTCCTGGCTGGCGCGGTCATGGGAGCTTGTGCACCCATGGGGATCCAGAGGCGTCTATCCCAACTTTCCCGACCCGGACCTCGAGGACTGGGCCAGCGCTTACCACGCGACCAACTACGACCGTCTGCTGCGCGTCAAAGCGACCTACGACCCCGACAACTTCTTCCGATTCCACCAATCGCTTCCGGTTCGTCTCCCGTGACGCGACGAACCCCGACCACCTCGAACGGCAATTAATAACAAGAGGCTGGCTAAACGCTAAACACATGGGGTAGTTATCCTTACGAATTACTATGATTTCTAAGATTAGCGCGGACATTTTCAAATATTCTAAGGAACAATACGTAGCTGTTATTGCACTGTCAGTCCACCATCGAGGACCAGCACCGCGCCTGTCGTGAAAGAGGACTCATCGCTGGCGAGGAAAAGCGCGGCGTTTGCTATCTCCTCTGGTGTACCCAGTCGTCCAAGTGGAATAATGCTGCCTAGTTTCTGGAGCGCGCGTTCAGGGTCGTGGTGAGTCGCGACCATTGCGTCCACCATAGGAGTTGCGGTAAAAGCAGGTGCAATGGCGTTCACCCTGATATGAGAACGGGCCAGTTCGAGGGCAGCGGTTCTGGTTATGTGGATGCATGCAGCTTTTGAGGAGGCATAGGCTGCATAGCCTGGATCCCCAACGATTCCCGCGACGCTCGCTGTATTGATGATCGAGCCGCCCTGTCCGGTCTTCATCATCGCAGCTGCACCATATTTGATACCCAGAAATACGCCCTTCGCGTTGATCGCAAAGACACGCTCCCATTCGCTCTCTTCCAGGTCAAGAATTGATGTGCGTTTCTCGCCCGTTCCGGCATTGTTGCACAGGACATGAAGTGTGCCGAAGTGGTCGAGCGTGACCTGCACTGCTGCTTCCACTTCCTGAGCTACTGTCACGTTGAGCGGCACCGCAACGGCTGTTCCACCTTGCTCTTCAATCATGCGCATAGTTTCTGCATTGCCCTGGGCATTGATGTCACCCGCTACCACATATGCACCCTCACGAGCGAAAAGCACCGCCATAGTCCGCCCAATGCCGCTTCCTGCGCCAGTAATCAAGGCCACCTTGCCCTTGAGTCTCTCTGCCATTGTTCGCCACCTTTCTGTATCACTTCTTGTTTTGAGTAGTCCGACTTCTTCAAGTACCTTTTTTCGGGTAGAATGGACTCTTTACAAAGCATGTCTATCAAGCCAGGCAGGTATGCACGTATTACTGTGGAATGCTGCTGGCTCTCATGACGTAACCACCTGCTTCATATTACTCCAAGATGCTGGACCGGAACAAATTGTATTCGAATTGAAGATGGGTCGTATAGTTGCCCTATTCCTTTCAATGTTCAGGTGATCTAATGTGTAGATTGCAAAGAAAAAGAGCAGGGAGAGCTATCTTTAGCGCTCTATTTGGAACGGATATACTAAGTAGCCAGTACTGTTGGTGAAGAGTGTATCCTGTTCGGCGGCGACTGGCCTGCCGTGCTGCTCGCATCCCAGTACGGCCGCTGGTACGAGACGCTGGAGGCACTCACCGCGCACCTGCCACTCCCGGCCAGGCGCAAGCTATGGGCAGAGAGTGCGCAGCGTTTCTACCGGTTGGATGGATAAATGGGTGCTGCTTCGACGCCTTCGATGAAAGCCCGCACAGTCGACACGTACAGCTCCAGCTCCTCAACGTGAGCCATATGGGAACTCTGCTCGAAGAGCACCCACTCTGAGCCGGCAATGCCCTTGTGCACTACTTCATTGATCAGCGGGGTTGACTCGTCATAGCGCCCTGACGTGATCAGCGTCGGGACGCGAATCTCAGACAGTCGATCAGTGCGATCCCAATCTTTGATGGTACCAATCACGTGGAATTCGCTGGGGCCATTCATGGTATAGTACACCTGCCCCACCTGATCCATGGCCCGCTGGACATGCTCTGGTATTGGTTTAAGACGGATAACGTGACGATCGTAGAAGACCATCGTGGCTTGCTGGTATTCAGGGTCGCCGGTCGTCCCGGCCTGCTCGTGGCGTACCAGGGTTGCCTGTACCTCGGCTGGCAATGCCTCACGCAGCCGGTTGGCCTCGGCAATCCACAAGGGGATGCTCGAGGTACTGCTGGCGAGTATGAGGCTTACGAGGCCTTGTGGTTGCGTCAAGGCATACTCTATAGCAAACAGGCCACCAAAGGACTGCCCCCAGAGATGCACTTTCTCAAGGCCTAATGCACGACGGACGATGCCTATTTCTTCGACGGCGCGCTCTATGGTCCAGAGGGAAGGATCGTTGGGCTGGTCGGAGCGCCCACAACCGAGTTGGTCGTAGAAGATGACACGGCGGGTATCGGAGGCCAATGCCGCCATGTCTGTAATGTAGTCGTGTGGGACGCCAGGCCCACCGTGCAGGGTTAATAACGGGATATGCTCGTGATCGGCACCGCCCCCTACGATACGATACCAGACACGGTACTCGCCTACCGTGGGAATAAAGCCTTCTTGCTCGTGCATGCTTCTTCTGGCTCCTACTAGATTGGAGTACTCTACCCAGTGCTGGCTGGTTGCCCATGGCTAGCATTACCATTAGCATACCATAGAACTGCGCTTTTCCGTAAGCGCGTTTGCGAACTTATGAAATCCCGGGTCTGAACAAGCAGGCCGTTATCTTGTGTGAAGCGGACTTTTAGATTAATATATATACAAGGGATATTCAAGAGCTTTCTGCCCGATGCCCTTCTCATGCGAGAGAAATCTTGTAGCGTGTCAGCCAGCAGGCGTTTCTTTATGGTCACGACAAACAAAGGAGCGTGAAATGTCCATCGAAGAAGTGACCCCTCCAACAGAGTCAGAGCAGCTAACGATGCTGCGATCAAATGCGATTGGTCTCCCTGGTGTCTTGTTCCAGTCAGTCACGACGATGGCCCCTGCCGGTGCCGTGGCGTTCAGCCTGGGGGCCGCCATTCCCTTTACAGGCGGCGCGTTGCCCCTTGCAGTAGTTTTTGCACTGGTGGTCTGTGTCCTGGTCGCGTTAAATATCGGATCGATGGCGAGGTACCTGCCCTCGGCTGGCGGCTACTTCACCTACGTCACCCGAGGTCTCGGCCCCCAGGCCGGCTGGTTGACGGGATGGTTATTTACGTTCACCTACATCTTATTTCTCCCCCTCACGCTGCTCGTGCTGGGATCGGTGACCGACGCGTTCCTGAGCAGCACGTTCCACCTCTCGCTCGGGGCAAACGGCTGGATCGTCTACGCACTCATCTTCGCCGTAGTCGCCTTCGCCCTGACCTTCTTCGGCATCAAGATTTCGGCAGACGTGGGCGTCGTGCTGGGCTTGATCGAAATTATCGTCTTCAGCGTACTCTCCATCTTTTTGATCGTGCATGCCGGTAGCGGCAACACAGCTGCCACCTTCAATCCAGCCTCCAGTCAGCAGCCTGGCCTGGGCGGGTGGCAGGGCGTCCTGTTTGGCATGCTCTTCGCGTTCCTGGCATTCAGCGGCTTTGAGTCCTCCGCAATCCTGGGAGAGGAGTCGCACAACCCGCGACGCATCGTGCCGCGTGCCATCCTGCTCGCAACTGTCATCATTGGGGTCTTTTACATTTTCTGTGCCTATGCGGGCGTGGTCGGCTGGGGCTTCACCAAAATCTCGACCTATTCCAGCGACCCGAACCCCTGGGGCACGATGGCAGCCCTCGTGTGGGGACCCGTCGCCTTCATCGCCATCTTAGCTATCTTGAATAGTGCCCTGGGCAACGCCAACGCGGCCATCAATGCCGGGGCCCGCACGCTCTTTGCCATGGGCCGCATCAAAGTGTTTCCGGGAGCGTTGGGGCAGACGAACCGCTTTCGCGTGCCCGGCCTGGCTATCATCGTGATGTTGACCCTGGGGATCGGCATCGTGCTCTGGGTCGGGTTGGTGTATGGCCCCACGCTTGGTTTCGCCTTCATTGGCGCCGTTCTCACCGTCCCGATCCTCCTGGTCTACATGGCGACCTGCCTGGCGGTACCTTTCTTCTACTGGCGCGAGCGCCGCGGTGAGTTTAACGTGTGGCGACATGTGATCCTGCCAGCTATACCATTTGTCCTGCTTGGCGTTGTCATCTACTTCCAGTTCGTGCCCCTGCCTGCTGCCCCGTTCAACATGGTTGGCCCAATCGATGCCGCCTGGCTCGTGCTGGGGATCATCGTCGTCGTGTTCCTTAGCATGCGTGCGCCCCAGACGCTGCACCAGGGTACCAGGCTCTTTGCCGAGGAGCCAGAAGCGGTGAAGGAGACGGCATAGGCAGCGAGAGAAGGAGGCGAGAAGCACATGGCTAATGAGACAGGTGCCATCCGGCACCCGCTCGACCCGCTGACGGCAGGAGAAGTCGAAGAGACGACCCGCATTCTCAGCTGTACTGGCTACTTGGCATATCTGTTCGGAAAAAGCCACAGTAAGAGCAATAAAGCGTGCCTTCACTAGTTGCAAAAGACGTACAACCAGAGTAGAATTTGAGGGCGTGATTAAGTGCTCACACTGCACCAAGAACATCGATGCGTCTTCCTGAAGGAGCAGCTCATTGTGATTCTTTCTCGTCTCAAGCGACTCGTGGGAACCTCTTTGGACGTACTCCGTATTCGCTTCATTGATTTGACCAAACCGCTCAGTTCCTCATTGCCGCTTGGAACCCTCGCAGACCTTGGCCGAAGCAAGTCGGAACTCATAGCGGAAAATACCCTCTTACGACAGCAACTGATCATGCTCCAGCGTCAGGTGAAACGACCAGTCTGCTCGAAAGCCGATCGAATCCTCCTCGTGCTTTTAGCAAGGGTGGTTCGAGCATGGAAACAAGCCCTCCTCATCGTCCAGCCAGAAACCTTGTTGCGCTGGCATCGTGAAGCATTTCGCCTCTATTGGAAGCACAAGTCAAAGGCACATTCTCACAAGCCCAAGGTAGCCGCGGAAACCATCGCATTGATAGGGAGATGGCGACGAAGAATCGACTCTGGGGAGCCGAGCGGATTCGTGGGGAACTTCTGAAACTCGGCATTCATGTGTGTAAGCGCACCATCCAGAAGTATATCAGACACGTTCGTGCACCACAGCCAAAGGACAGAAGTGGGCGACCTTCCTGCGCAACCACGCAGGGCAGATCTGTGCCTGCGACTTCTTACAGATGACTGATCTCTTCTTTCGACCGCTCTTCGCGTTCGTCATCATCGAACTCAAATCGAGACGCGTAATCCACGTGGGAGTGACACGATCTCCCAACATCCCTGGGTTGCTCAACAGCTTCGAGAAGCCACGCCGTATGGGCAAGCACCGAAGTATCTGATTCGTGATAATGATAGCAAATTTGGGCCTTGCTTCGCTCGGGTGGCAGCAACAAGTGCCATTGAGATTCTCAAAACGCCGTATCACACGCCACGCGCGAACGCCGTCTGCGAACGCTTTTTGAGGAGTTTGCGGCAAGAATGCCTTGACTATCTGCTGATCCTCCATGCGAAGCAGCTCCAGCGCGTGCGAAATCGCGTATGTGGCATACTTCAATCGGGCACGGCCGCATCAAGGGATTCAGCAGCAGATTCCCGAATCGTATGGGTCATCTGGTTCCTCTCCGTACAAGGGAACCAAAGTGATTGCAGTTCCTATCTTGGCTGGGTTGCACCATGACTACCAATTAGTAGTCTAAAGAGAAACAAACAGAGTCAACAGTACAGTGGATGGTCGAGGTGTAGCACGATGACTCTGCTCTATGCGAAGATACCTGTGGAAGCTCTCTCGCCCATCTTTGGCATGTCTTTCCTAAGCGCATTCTCCCGCGCAAGCACCTGTTTTTCTCGTATGCTTGAGGCTGTTTCTCTGGAAGAGCGAGAAGAACATCCCTGCTTTTCCCTCTATCGAGTTTCACGTGCCAGGTAAATAGATAGGAGGAGAAAGCGAAGTTGGCGATTTTGCGAACGGATGTGCCAAGTAGCCAGTACAGGAAGTGGATTACGGTCCAACGCAGATATTACCAAACTTACTTATATACCGACTTTGTGATTTTGACATTAAATTTTTTCGGAGTTATGTTGGAATTCCATTTCATTTCGCAGTTACGCTGGAAATTTGTCATTTAACCGATGGTCTTGCAGATTGGTGAGACCATGGTTTTGCAGGGGATTGAGCTTGAGGGACAGGCCAGTTCATCACACTTTTGGGTCTTCTGGTCGTTCGCCGTCTTGATGGGCAAGCATGGTTTTGCAGAAAAACTTCACTTAAGGTAGAAATAGAAAAGGAGATGGCAGTGAAAAACCAGATCGCCAATTTTTACGAACGGATAAGGCAAGGAGCCAGCACGCCTACCAAGCTCTGGTTCATTCGTCGTCTGTAGAGGCAAACTTCCGCCGTGCCTCGACCGAGGGGACGCGCGTAATGGGCCCCACTGACTGCCGTCGTATATTTGGTCAGGGCATCACGAATGTCATCCTCTCGAAGTCGCTCCCCCCCAGCGATGGCCTGAAGCCGACTTCCAGTTGCACGCCTCTGGTCGTCGTACGTGGTCCCTCCAGGCTGGCAATCAGCTGAACCGGCATAAGTGGGTCACCGCTTTCTTGCAGATCGAACTCTAGTGGCGTCTTATGACGCATCCGGCTCTGATCAGGCGCTCCCTGGATCTCTTTTCCCGCAATAGTTGTGAGTGGGTCGTGAATTCTCGTGACACAGAGGTGAGTACCATCTGGTATTATATCTTAGCGGTGTGGCTACCCTCGCGGCGATGCCACTGGGACGTAAGCTCAAAAGGCGCAGCATCCCGGCAAACGTAGGGGCGTGTTTGTTCGTGTAGCGGGCTTTTTCACGCGTGAAACGGTTTGGACGAGCCCTACGGGGAGGTGCCTTCATGAAAAAGAAAGGTCGTCAAAAATTTACCGACATCTGGGCAAACCAGACGAATCTCGGGAAGCAGTTCGGGTTGTCGCCCATCGCGATGGGCAAGAAGCTCAAGGAGCTAAAATTGCGGGGCGAGGACGGGAATCCAACCGCGCAGGCCCTCTGCCAGGGCTACTGCACACCGACGCCGCTCAAGGATGGCACCCCGTTCTTTATGTGGAACAGGCAGCAGGTCGAGGAACTGATGCAGGCGCATGGATATCAAAGACTCGACCCCCAGGAGGCCAAGGCGCGCGAGCTGGCGGAGAGCTGGGTGCAGGTCCACGAGCAATGGCAGGAGGCTATCTACGGTGTCGAAGAGGAACTCCTCATGGAGGAGGCACGGAACATCAAGAAAGAAGCCAGGCGCAGGGGTTTGACCGAGCGGGTCAATGCGCTGCTGCGGCAAAAAGGTCGGACTTTTCGGGAGGATAGCTGGCAACGTGGCACGCACGATGTTGAAAGCGGCCTGCAGTGCAATCAGCGATCGCACCTATAGTACTCCTACATCTATTCTTAACACCTGTCTGACACAGGGGAAAAGGGGACTCAAGCCCGTTGCAGCCCTGTAGAGTGTCCGCCATTTAAACCTTTGGCAATCAAAATAAAAGGTATTGACTGTCAGCAACGTATGATATAATGCGCAGAGATGAGGCACATTATACCGGAAAGGATACTGTTCCAGTGCCAAATCAGGAAGACCGCATAGCCGCGCTCGAGCGGAAAGTAGCGATGCTTGAACTGTTACGCTCTCAGGATGAAAGAAAGGTAGAAGAGGCTGTCCCTCCTGCACAGGCGCGCCGTATGAGAGAGATCAACGAAAATCTAACCATTCTGCTTGGGGTCACTTCCAGCCAGGGAGGGGATATCAAGGTCATAAAAGAAGATGTCAGCAGTATCAAAGATCGTCTAGACCGACTGGAAACACAGTCCAATGAGCAGACAGTGTTGCTCAATGAACATACCGGGCGATTTGACCACGTAGAAGCGTTACTGACGCACATCCTTGCGCGTCTTCCAGAGAAACCCTAAACTATCTTGCTTTTGCTCAACGCGCTTGCTTCCAGGTCAGCTCGGGAAGCAGAACAGTCAGCCTCAAGAAAAGAAAAATACTCTGGCTTTTGTCAGGGAGGGCCAGCGTTGCTGGGATCACCGCGGGTATAACCTCTGGGCGATGCCTTTGGGGGATGATCGTGATGTAAGGGAAAGCCGGTAAACCGTCCAGGTGCCCACTACAACTAAACAGTGTCCCTATGCCCGCTAGATTGAGCGCAAACTCACAGTTGAACATCTCACGATCAGAATGCTTTCGACCTTGATCTTGATCTACATTTCTAAAATGTTCTTCTGCTTGTACCCATGAGTTGAGTTCAACGTGCAATACCATGAGGGCTTGTTCCTTTCCTTCCAAAGACTGCGTAGCCAATAGTTCTACCTACGGCGGGCGTATTCCACTGGAACTGCGAAACGAGATGAGCACGAGGCGGTCAAATGGCCTTCAGCTGCCGGCCTCAGACGACGGCAGCGTGGCGTGCAGCAGCTGTTCCAGCGCGGCGGCCAGTGAGGGTCCGACACCGGGGACCGTCGAAAGTTGGGCGGCGTCGGCATTCAACAGGTCGTGCAAGCTGCCAAATCGCGCGCATACCGCGCGTGCGGTGGCGGGGCCGACACCCGGCAGGGATAGCATGATCTGCATCTGCTGCTCGGACAGAGAAGCCCTTCGCCGCCCTGCCGCGGGGCCGTGAGTCGCATGCCCGATCTGGCACTGTTTGGCTGCGGCATAGACCAGGTGTGCAGAATCTGCCGGTCCGCGGCTGGGCAGGATCGGCACGCGCATGATAGCGGTGATGTACGTGAGCGCCCCGCGGATGCTTTCAGGGCGCATCTGGGAGTGACCGACGCCCAGTGGGTCCCCCTCCAGCAATAAGATGGGTGCGAAGCGGCTTTTCCGCAGCTCGGTGAGTTGCGCGAATAAGCGTCCCTGCGCCAGGCTGCTGATAAAGTCACTCGCCGTCTTGCGCTCGAACACCCGGCATGGATCGCCACCCACGTCATAATCGCCGATGCGCAGCGGGATGACCTCAACGTGCACCTGCAGCATGGCGGCCAGCAGAGCGGGGATGCCAGAACGTTGTTCTTGCGTGTCGATGCGGATATGGATCGGAGCTGGCGGCTGTTTCGGCATGGATTGTACGGCTTCCCCTCTTTTTGATTTGAGCGCGTCGCGGCGCAAGCGCCTTTCTCATGCTATGATAGCAGGCGGACCTCTTTCCCATCTCAGGGACTTTCACGGGATACTCACGAACATTCCGCGCCGTCCGCCATAACGTGAGAATGGCAGGAGCGTGAGGGGGGAGGTAGGGACGTCGTCAGATGTTAGAAGTTTCCGCCTTTTTTCGTGAGGATCTCGTGAAAATTCGTGAGCCAGGGCTGGGCTTGGTCTGCTATCATTTCCACAGAGGGCGGGGCAAGCGCCCCATTTCCCTTTTGCTCTCGTTGCCAGAGAATAGCGGTACAGAAGATAGTAGAGCTGAACAGCATTCTCAAAAGGAAGGAGGAAGGCATGCCGCGCTTCACGGAAGACAACCTGCAGCGGATCATCATCAATCCGTTCTACGCCATCACCGTTGCCCCACAGTTGACCGAGGAGCACGAGCCACCCTTGAGCGAGGCCGAGTGGGTGCAGGCCAATGCCTCTCTGATGAGGGAGATGGGAAGCGAGCGGTGGCTCAAGCTGCTGCTGGACGTGCTGGAGGGCAGGGTCGCTGCTCCAGAGCAGCCGATCAATCCATCCCAGGCCGTCAACATCGACCAGCTGTTCGCCGCCGAGCATCCTCCTCTTGTCGGGCGGGAGATGTGGCTCGACGTCAACGTCATGCAAATACGCAACATGGGGACGGAGGGATGGCTCAGGCAGCTGCTGGACGTGCTCAACGGCGATATCGTGACGGCGGAGGACGTCGGCTTCGCGCCGCCGGGCGTAACCTTCGGTTACGGCGCTCCCGGCATATCTAAGCCGCAGCGGCGTGGGAAAAAGAAACGGAAAAAGAGGCACCACAAGTAAGACTCGAGCGTGGCTGCCACGTCACGCTGTTTGAGTCCTCAGAACGACTCGGCGGCGAGGCCGGGGCGAACAAACACGGTAGGGACGGGCGACGAGCACGCCCGGCACACCTTCCCTGCCCGGTATCGGAATAGCGATCAGGAGGAATACACGATGAAGAGCCTGACCTTTTTAGAGCGGGTGGACCACGAACGCAAAGCAGCAATTTATGCTGCAGAGCACGACGGCAACATGAGGAATTTCGCGTATCACGAGGGGCTCGGAGAGTGCCGTGAGACGTTTTCTCGATTACTTCAGGATGTGCAAGAGGGTGAAATAGGGGTAATTATGACGCCGGATGCCGCCTGCTTGTCGATTGAAACGTCGCCGGGCTGGATGGAGGCATTTATCCAGGCTGTCAAACAACACAAGGTCCTCATTGGCGACCACAGCCACGATCTGGTCTATGATCTGTGCGAAGAAGAGGATGAGGCGCAGTTTCGGGGCCTCTATCCACAAGGGGAGTACGAGAAAGCGAGGGGCGCGCCGCGCCCGCTCGTCGATGCCATCGCGCAGAGCCCCTTCGCAGCCGCCTCTATCGTGAGGGGAGAGAACTGGTTCCTGGTCACCCGCATCGAGGGCAAGGACCCGGACGCTCCCATCTATAGTCTTTCCAGTGGGGCAAGAGGGCAAGACGTGGACATGTTTGGGCTGGGACGATGGAAAGAGATACTGGATGTCCTGGCTCCCTATGGCATTACCGAGCAGGGGGGCTGGTGCCCGGTTCCTCCGGAACGAAAAGACTGGCTCTCCCGTACGCAGCAACAAGAGGACGCGATGGCTGCGCAAACCGCAGCCGCGATGAAGCCGCATCGGGCTTCTCTGCCGAAAGGCGCACAGGTGAGGGTGATCTTGCCAGGAAACGGTAGGGCGCGGGGCAAGAAAAGGCGGAGATGAGGAGGAGAAACGAACAGATGAGAGATCTGTCTTACTTCACGCACGAGGAGTATGAATTGATGAAAATGCCCCTTGCCCGTGAGGAGGTTCCAGACGGTGCCCTTGCTGCACTTTCTGCCTGGATCGAAAGGGAAGGCCTGCTGGTGGATGACAGGGAAGACGTGGGAGGGATCACCTTTTGCCGGATGGATGCAAAGGTCATGGCGCCGCTCCCTCACATCGTCGCTTCTTTTTTCGCCCGCCGTCCCCACAAGCGCAAAGCTGGGCACTATCCCAGGTGGAATGGCTTCTATCTGCTCGTGTATCGGAATGTGGAGAAGGGCTGGAAGCTGGTGCAGATACGAAAGGACTCCTCCTACGCTCAGTTTGTCCCGGTGCTCGCAGCCAGAAGCAAGGCGGTAGAGGAGATCAAAAAGCGGCTCGGCAACGATCTGGGAGATGACCAAGAGTGAGGAGGAAAAAACTCAAGGTGAGTAAGCTCCATGGCTCACTGTTTCCAATCGCGAAACAAGAAGCAATGGCCGAGGGGAGGTGACGAACATATGGCACAGCACCATTCCTTAACAATCAACGTCAATGATCAGTGCGCCATCGACGCGGGATGCTGGCAGGAGTGCATTGAAGAGGATCAAACGCCCCATCGCCTCGTCTCGCCCCCGCAAACCACCATGTATCGGCAGGTCCTCTCGTATTTAGAGGAAACCACAAGAGACGAGAAGGTCCCGCCCAAATCCCGGTTGCACTTTGGCGAAGTGGCTATAGCGACCGTCGCGGTGTGTCTGCGCTGGGGGTCGTACTTCGCCGTGCTGGCCAACCGCGACCTGCCGCAGTGGACTGCCGCGTTCGATCCGGAGGTCAGTTGCGTCGGAGATGGGGAGATGGCGCGCATCAACATCGAAGCATCGGCAGCCCTGGCCAGCTGGATCGACCTCATGCGGGCGGACCAGCAGCACTTCCGCAAGCTGGTCAAGGCCGCCGTCCAACTCCTCCCTTTCCCCATCGCGCAGCTCGACGGGGCGACGTATTACAAACGCTTCCTGGCCTTCAACGCCATCAATTCTGTCAATGGAAGACGCTACCTGATGGAGGCTTTTGAAAGACGCTTTGGGTCGGAGTGGTTGGAACGGGAGAAGGCCCGCATCCTCGTCAATCCCACGCGCGCGCTGGCCAATGGGATACTCAACGAGCACTGGCGCAACGGCTCGGGCGTCGAGGACATCCATGCCGGAAACCTTGCTCCCCCACGGCCACTGACGCAGCGCCGCCTCACGAAAGCACAGGAGACGCTGCTGATGCAGGAAACGGCGGAGCTGTTTGTGCCAACCCTGCGTGCTCTCTATAATGTCGTCGGCAAACCGAGCGAGGAAACCTGGCCGGAACAGGCGCTTCCGTACGCGGTTGCCTTCAAGCTCCCCGCGGATTGGTCGCTGAATGAGCAGACGCGTGAGATCGCCTTACCAGGTGCGAAGCCACGGTAGCCTCTCAGGCGCTCTTATTCCAGGGGGTGAGAGGTGTTTGCTGTGCTGTGATGCTCGCTCCATCCAGAGATCTACTCCTGGCTCAACCAATGGGGAGCGCTACCTGTCTCCGGGATCGGCGGCGCGGTGGGGGATACCGATAAGGGGTTGGCGTTTGGCCTCCGCACGGAGCAGCGTTGGTCATCAGCCGAGCTCGCTTCGCGCCGAAGCCATCCCCGTGGTCTCTCGATACCACATCCTGCCCCACCAGGGACAGCGTCTGTACCCTCACGGCAGTGTAACGCTCTCCCCGCTCCCGCAAGACCATCCCTTGCCGGATGCGTCGCGCGAGCTCGCGGGTATAGACGGCGGGCGCGGCCTGCTCCTCCTGGAGCACATCCTCGGTGTACTGGTAGAGATGGAGCGCCTCTTGTCGCCTCTCCTGCTCCACCAGCAGGACCATCAGGCGGCACAGGGCATCTTCGTCGGTCGGATCCTCCTCCAGCGCGGCGAAGAGCAGCTCCTCGGCCAGGCCCACCCGCTCGTCCTGGAGGTAGAGGTCGACCAGCTTGAAGAGCACGCGGTGCCGTGCGCCGTTAATCGTGCGCCGCCTGCCCTGCGTCCATTCAGCGTACAGGTCGTCCTCGAGAAACTCGCGCCCGGCGAGGGCATGCGCCTCCTCTAGCAAGGGAAGCGGGTTCTGCTCCTGGCACTCCGCCCGCATCGCCTTCGACAAAAGTGAGAGAAACGCATCGGCGTCGACCCAGATGCGCTGCTGCCCGGCCAGTTTGAAGATCGTTTCCCCGCCGCTGCGCAGCGTGAGCAGCAGGCTTCCCACCTCGCC